>Ga0209800_10001192_pt1 | contig 29131 bp, 24 predicted proteins | sample Higcelweek8metaG_FD_187174 | JGI IMG/M metagenome (GOLD analysis project Ga0209800, IMG submission 187174) | Freshwater pond sediment microbial communities from the University of Edinburgh, under environmental carbon perturbations - High... | ecosystem: Environmental > Aquatic > Freshwater >...
TCAGCAAGATTAAACTTATTAGAGACCAATCCTGTAACAGGGTCAATGGCAATTATATAATCTGTCTGCCAGATGTTGGCATAGATCTTACCTTCAGCAAATTCAAGTTCATTCAGCTGAGAAACAGGTATATTATTCGAATCTTTTACTGCGATCGTTTTGAGTATGCTGAAATCAGCAGGATCTCTATAGTAAAGTGTGCTTGATCCGTTACTCATTATAAGATTTGTACCGTCATTACAGATACCCCAACCCTCACCGTTGTAGCTGAGCTGATTGATCCTTATCAGATCCCGGTAGTTATAGACAAAACAGGTATTCTCCTGCCAGGTAAGCTGATATATCTTTTCGTCTAAAATAGTGATCCCTTCTCCAAAGTAGTCGGACGTAAGAGAGACCTCTCCATAGCTTTGAGAATCTGAAATTTTATACTTTATCAGTTTTGAATACCCGTAGCTGCCAGTGCCTTCAACAAGTGTATCGCCTGCGAATTCGAAACCCTGCGTAAAATACGATGTGTTATGCGGATAGATATTTATGATCTCGTAGTCATGTTCTGTGGGCACATCGGCAGAGGGCTTGTCCTTAGTGCATCCCGCTATCAGGGTTATTCCCACGAAGATCAGGTATAAAGTTCTCATTTTATCTACGGATTTCATTTAGACGATCAATTATCTTCTCGAGAATATCAAAATCGTTCGTTTTTGTAGCCAGCCTGATTCCGTCAAGGCCGGGATTTGAATTCACTTCCAAAAATACAGGCCCTTCTTTAGTTCTGATAAAATCCACTCCCGCTATTTCAAGTCCGAAAGATTTTGAAATCAGCAAACACTGTTCTTTTTCGGTATCCGTCAGCTCTGCTTTTTTCACTGACGCGCCTCTTTTATAATTGGCCCTGAAATCCCTGTCAGAATTAGTTCTTTTCATCGAAGCGATGATCTCGTTTCCGAGTATGAATACTCTGAAATCGGATACGGTTCCGTCATCAGAACCGATAAAGTCCTGTATAAGAAAGATCTCGTTTCTGTTAACATTCCAGATGTAATCTGTCATGGAGACAAGCTGCTTGACATCATAAGCAAGCAGCGTAGAACTGCCGAGAGATCCGAATATGTTCTTGATTATAAGGGGGAATGAAAATTCTTTCAAAACATTATCGACATCTTCAGGCCGCCTTATGATCGCGGACCTTGTTATTTTTATGCCGAGTCCAGACATTATCTGAAGTGAAAGCAGCTTATTTCTTGCCTTCATTATCGCGTCAGGCGAGTTGACAACAGGCACACTCTTTTTCAAAAATTCTTCGACCGCATAATATTCCGCGTTGCTTTTTTCCCTAACAGAGAGGCGATTTAGAATTATGTCATAATCATCCGGATTGAACACTTTGCCATTGTATCTGAGCTCGGTTCCGCCGCTATCAATAAAAAGATTGAATTCTCCATTCTTGAATAAGTCAACTTTATGCCCTTTTTTCTCGCCAATGATCTTCAGCTCAGAGATATTCGGAAAGAAATCGCATTCAGAAATAGTGGCTGTTAGAATTCCGAGTCTCATAGTTTACTTCTTCGGCATCGTTAAAGTTCTTTGTGAATCAGTAAACTTAAAGTTTCCTGATGAGACTTTTTTGCCGTTTACTGTGCAGCTCCATATGTAATTGCCGTCCTTTACGCCCGGAGGAAAATCCTGAGGAAATAACACGAATCCCCAATCATCTTTAGCGACTTTAATTTTCGCCTCATAGACTATGCCGAATTCTTTATTTTCCGCCGAAAACACGGCTGTATAACTTTCTGCTAAAGCGTTCTTGTCCCTGACACCGAGCTGAATGCCCAGAGATTCAGACTGCTGCCAGAATGCTGTCGGATCAGCGTCAGGAGCTTTTGTGCCGCCGAAAGCGAACAGCGAGAATGCGATCGTTAAAATTATATAGATTCTCATTTTTTTTCCTCCCGTTTAATTTTTCTGACAGATTTTATTTTATCCCTGATCGCGGCGGCCATCTCATAGTTTTCAGTTTTCAGTGCGTCGGCAAGTTTTTTATTCAGATCGGATATGATCTGCTCCTCTGTTCTTGTTTCCGGCACGATTACCGCCTGAGATATTCCAATATTTTTATAAATGAATTCATTTATCTCATTTTTAAAGAAGGAGTAGCAGTTGGGACAACCTGTCATACCTTCTTTTTGAACTTTTACTGATGTTGTAGAGCAGACAGGGCAGTTTTTTACTGAGGTGATGCTGTCTGAGCTTTTCTCATTCTTCAGACTTATACCTGAGTTTAACAGGTTAAGGGTTCCGAGAAGAAATTCATTCAAAGATCTTCCCATCGGGCCCTGTTTTATCTCTGGATGGTCATTTACGAATGACTTTAAGCAGTTCGGACATAGGTTGAGCTCTTCAGCGTTTTTTTCTCCCTGTATCACTATTTTCGTTACCACGTTCGGCGATCCACATTTGTCGCATTTCATATCAGATGACTCCGTCAATTATGTTTACGGTCCTGTCAGCTTTATCGGCAAGGTTTTTATCATGTGTCACAACAATAAAAGCAGTTCTGTTTTCTCTCGCAAGGCTCCACATTATATCATGAAGCTTTTCGGATGAAACATTATCAAGATTTCCTGAGGGCTCATCAGCCAGTATCAGCGAAGGTTTGTTGATGAGCGACCTCGCAAATGCGATTCTCTGCTGTTCACCCCCGGACAGCTCTGCGCTTTTATGCGTTCTTCTGTCGGAAAGCCCGATTATCTCAAGAAGCTCATCTGCTCTTTTTAGAAGGTCCTTTTTTTCATCACCTTTAATAAGTCCCGGCAGCATTATATTCTCGATCGCGGTAAATTCCGGAAGCAGATAGTGGAACTGAAATACAAACCCGAGGTTTTTGTTCCGGAAATCAGCCAGTTTTTTATCGTCGAAATCAAGGATGTTCTCGCCGTTGAATTTAATTATTCCGCTGTCAGGTTTATCCAATGTTCCGATAAGGTTCAGAAGCGTGGATTTACCGGCTCCGCTCTTTCCCATAACCGCTACAATTTCACCCTCTTCAACAGAAAAATCTATGCCCTTAAGAACAGGGATATCCTTTTTGCCGATCCTGTACTGCTTATATAATTGTATAACATTTACCAGCATTTTTCTCTCTTTATATTTATTCATCTCTAATTATCTGCGCAGGGAGCATTCTGCTTGCCTGCATCGAAGGATATATTGTTGAAAGGAATGTAAGTATCAGCGAAACTGTTCCAATAATAAGAAAGTCATTGTGATCCATTCTTATAGGCATGGCGTTTATAAAATATATGTCGCCGGGAAGTGAAACTAGCTGGTACTTAAGTTGTATAAAACAGACGATCGTTCCGATTATCAGTCCCAAAACGGTGCCTATAACACCGATTATCATTCCCTGTATCATAAAAATACGCATGATTACGGATCTTGAGCATCCCATCGCCATAAGTATTCCTACCTCCTGCTTTTTTTCCATGACGATCATTATCAGGCTGGAAAGTATATTGAATGCAGCGATTATTATTATCAAGCTCAAAATGGTTCCCATCATCATTTTTTCTATCTCCATCCACGCGTAAAGATTTTTATGCATGTCTTTCCATGAGATCGCATTCTTCGGATATTCGAGCTCGGAATTCAGCACTTCTTTTACTCTGTCGGTATGGCTTATTGAAGAAAGATTTACATAGACTCCGTTGATCCTGCCGGGCATTTTGAACAATTTCTGAGCAGCGTCTATCGATATATAAGACAGGCTTCCGTCAATTTCTGCAAGACCGGTTTCAAATATGCCTGTGACTTCAAATCTCATTACAGGCGGCTGGGAAAGAGTATTGCTTATGGCAGGGGAAATAATGAACAGCTCGCTTCCGATTATAGAAGCTGTCTTATCTGCCATTCCTTTACCCAAAATTATTCCGGGTAATCCTGATTCCGTATTGATGAAATCGAGCTTTCCAGATACTATCTGGCCTTTGAGCAGAGATATCGATGAAATTGTGCTTTCGTCTATACCTCTGACCAGCGACCCTTCCGTATAGTCACCTTTTATCATTCCGTATGATTCTATGAAAGGCGAATGCCCTATTATAAGTGAATCAGAAAGCAGCATGTTCTTCAGGTCGTCATCATAGGTAAAGGGGCGGTCGTTAAATGACCTGATCCTTATATGTGAATCGTTCGAGATGAACCTTGTTCTTACTTCGCTTTCGAACCCGTTCATAACAGACAGCACAATAACCAGCACCGCGACTCCAAGCGTTATCCCCAGAAATGAAATATAGGTGATGGTTGAAATAAAAGCTGTTTTTCTCTTGCTCTGAAGGTATCTAAGCGCTATGAATAATTCGAGTTTGGGCATTTTTCCTACCTTATCATATAGACTACCAAATATAATATTTATGAATATAAATCACAAGAGCATAAAAGATGAAATATCATCCTCTCGGGTGATATTGCCTGTAAACCTGCTTTAAATGCTCCCTGTCTATATGTGTATAGATCTGAGTCGTAGTAATATCAGCGTGTCCGAGCATCTCCTGAACAGATCTGAGGTCAGCTCCCCCTTCAAGAAGATGTGTGGCGAAAGAGTGTCTGAAGGTATGGGGGTGAATATCTATAGACAGATTTGCCAACTGTACATATTTTCTGACTATCTTCCAGAATCCCATTCTTGACATTTTATTTCCTCTGGAATTAAGAAAAAGAACAGATCTCGTTTTACCTTTTGAAGCGAGACCGGGCCTGACTTCACTCAGATATTTTCTGAGGCTGTTCAGCGCGCTGGTGCCGATAGGAACTATCCTTTCCTTATTTCTCTTTCCTATAACTCTGATTATACCTTCGGGAAATATTACCGAATTGTACTCGAGCGTCAGAAGTTCTGAAATCCTAAGTCCGCATGCGTACATCATTTCAAGCATTGCCCTGTCCCGTTTGCCAAGATCAGTTCCCGGGTCCGGAATTGAAAATAATTTCTCGATTTCATCAACGGTCATTACAGCCGGATAAGTATGAGGCTCCTTTGGCGTATCAATATGCAGTGAAGGGTTATTGGAGCTTATATCTTCATTAACTACGAATTTGTGGAAATTCTTTATCGAAGAAAGGTTTCTTATCACGGACGATATCATCAGACCTATGTCTCTCAGGACTGTGATAAATTCTCTAATGTGTTCCGGTTTTATATCGTCAGGCGAATTTATTCCCTTATGTTCAAGAAAATCAAAATATCTTCTCAGATCATTTCCGTAGGATTCAAGTGTAAGTCTGCTTAAGCCTTTGTCGAAAAGCAGGCTGTCATAATACTGCTCGAGGATGCGGTCGAAAGATTTCATTAACCTGCTCTATTTAGTCAGCTGATAAACGGTTGCGGCGGATAGGCTGAGCTGATATAAGATAGTAGTAACATCCTTGGTTAACTGAAGGAAATCTATTCTGTCGTAATTATAAGGAACATAAACCATGTCTCCAGGCTCAAGATTATGAGACATTATGTCGTCGAACCATCCTTTTTCTTTAACAAGCTCTCCGTTGGATTTGATCACATAAATATTGTCCTCGTCTGCTGCGCTTGTGATGCCTCCGACCTTATTCAGATAATACTCAACTTTAGTGTGTTTTGAATTGAAGGTAATTGCTGTCTGCTGATAGACTTCACCCATTACAAGTATCGTTCTTGAAACAGGGGGAACATATATTGAATCTTTATCCTGAAAGAAAAAATCTTCATGGTTTCCCTTGTCGTCGATATCCAAAATCACCCTGCCGGATGCCTCTATCGAATCGAATTTCGCGATATTTAAAGCCCCTGCAAGATCTTTATCTCCTGACAGGATCATCTGAACCTGAAGCTTGTTATTCAGCTCATCCCTTAATTCTTTGATCTTGCTGGACTGCTTTTTCTTGATCTCATCCCTGAATATCTGTGTTGATTTTATCTGGGCGTTCTTGGTGAAGCCGCCGCACCTTAGAAGAAGATCTGCAAGTTCTTCATTTTCGCGAAGCGCGTACATTCCGGGAAACTGGATTTCACCGATTATTTTAACATAATTTACTTTCGCATAATCCTTTATCCTTCTGACAAACACGATGTCGTTTGGCTCGAGCATAACATTATCCAGTTCGTTTGAGGAGTACCACGAGGTCTTGAGCGTTTTGTTATTTTTGTTTATACCGGAAACGACCTCGACTGAGTCAGTGAGGGCATCATTTTTGAAACCTCCAGCGAGGCTGATAAGATCATATGCGCTCATTCCTGTCGAATGAATGTAATTGCCCTGTTTTTTGATATGGCCCCAGACGCCGACATTCTGTACGGGATTTTTTGCTGAAAAATCAAAGACATGTACTTTGTCGTCATCTTTTAATGCGAAAGTGTCCGGAACATTTGACGCGTATTCGAAACCTTTTTCAGCATTATTTCTGATAACTATAATATTGCTTTTATCTCCAAGGTTGGTAAGTCCTCCTGAATAGGAAAGAAGATTGGCTACATTCATATCGTTTGTAAATTTATAGACTCCCGGTTTCTTGATCTCGCCGGAGATCTCAACGGACGGGAAGAAAGTTACAGAATCAAGGCTGAATATCTCAACAGTGTCACGGGGGAACAGAACAATATTTTCATCCCCCTTTTTTTCTATAACGCCCGAAGGAGAAAAGTTTATGAGCAGATCCCTGTTCCCCAGGCCGTTCTTTCTGATTATATTCGCGTAATTCAGGTCGGTATTCTCATTTAGGATCTCTTTGTCGGTAAGCACATCACCAAGTTTCATTCCATCATTATGCTGTATTTTTTTATTGTGCCTGAAATTGCCTTTCAGATAAACATATCTGGAGTTGAAGACAAGGGTTGAAAAGATCCTGACGATGTCGCCGTCAAGGATCTTCGGATCTTCTTTCATTGATGCCGAAACCGCTTCGCTTCTCCCTTGCCCGTTCAATCTTTCTACCTCTATTCTTTCCGTATCTGAGAATGGAGTAAGGCCGGCGATCTTGAGAACATCCGACAGGTTCTCATTGTTCAGACACTCGAAAATACCTTCCCGTTTAACATTACCTGATACTGCAACCTGTTTCCCGATCAGAGGAACGAAAAGGGTCATATTTGATTCCAGCACTGATACCGGATTTCTACCGAAGAAAAGCAGCGAATAAAGGTCGATATAGCGCGATCCGCTTTTATCAGAGATAAGTCCGATATTTCTTAAGCTTCCTTCAGGAGTGACACCTCCTGCAAGGGCAAGGACTTCTATTATACTTGTAAAAGGCGAGACATTGTAAACGCCGGGTTTGTTTACATTACCCACGACGAATACCGTTATAGGTTTTACTTCTCCAAGCCTTACGCTGAATTTTATACCGTTTATGTTCGAGAGCTTTGACGCTATAGTGCTCTTCGCATCTTTATAGTTCATTCCGTAAATATCGACTTTTCCTATCTGAGGAACAATTATATAATTTTCATTAGTGACTTCCAGGCTGTAACTTTTCTCCATAGCCCCCCAGATATCTATGACAAAAATGTCTCCGGAATTTACAATGTATCCGTCAGGGACCTGTTTATTATAGTTCAAATTCGTTTTAACGGCAGAAAAATCTATCCTGTACTGTTTAAGTTCAGTTTTGTAAGGGTCGATCACTTCGCCGGATACATATTTTTCAAAATATGTTTTTATAACCGTGGAATCTGCCACGGTTTCCTGCGGACTGATCTCCACCGGCTCAGTTCCGAGTGTATCAGTTTCAGCAGTTTCGCTATCAATACTTGTCGGCGGGTTCTTTGTCTTTAAAGTTTCGATCTCCTTAGTGAGATCTTTGCCTGTCAGTTTCTGATACATCTTCATAAGGTCTTCGCTCTGACTGAAAAGACTGAAAGCTAATATTATTACTGCAGCGGCGGTGATTTTCTTCATATAATAGGCTCCGGATTAATGTCCTTTAAAATTTATAACTACTTTAGCTGTGTAAAACAGTATAATGAAATCGAGTTTCAGTGAAATATTCTCAATATAATAGAGGTCGTATTTTAATTTTTCTTTTACATCATCAAAAGTTTCATCGTATTTATGTTTGACCTGAGCCCATCCGGTAAGACCGGGTTTTACATTCAGGCGTTTATAGTAATATGGTATCGTCTCAATAAATTTATCCACGAATACTTTTCGTTCGGGTCTGGGTCCCACAAAGCTCATGTTCCCGATGAGCACGTTTATCAGCTGAGGAAGTTCATCGATCCTTGTTTTCCTCATAAAATTTCCGAACCTGGTGATCCTCGGATCGCCTTTTACCGCCCAGACCGCCCCGGTCTTGGATTCAGCGTCCATACGCATTGATCTGAATTTATAGATCGTGAATTCCTTAAAATCTTTACCGACCCTGTCCTGTGTGTAAATGATACCGCCCTTTGAATCTAATTTAATGATAAGTGCAGAAGCGGCCATTATCGGCAAAGTTAATATGAGAAGAATAAGCGATACTATTATATCGAATAATCTTTTTAAGGCTCTCTGGAAAGGTGAAAGAATGTCCGGAAACAGTTCAAGCAGCTTATAGCCGAAAAGCTCGAATGTCCTGACATTTCCGCTTATTATGTCTTCAAGTGACGGAACGACTTTATAAAACACATTATGGTCTTTGGACTTAAGGATTATCGTATTTATAAGAAAAGGATCTTTTACCTCAACGGAAATAATTATCTCCCTGACTTTGTTGTCTCTTATTATCTTTTCAAAAATGTCAAGGTCGCCCAAAGTTTTAAAACCCTGATAATCAGGATTGTTTTTTCCGTCATCAATGAATCCGAGAATATTCAATCCCAGAAGCCTTCCTTTTAGATATTCCCTTATTATTTTTTTTGCCGATTTGTTATATCCTATTATAAGCGCATTTCTTAGCCCGATCCCTTTTTTTAGAAAATGGTTGAGCGTGATCTTGAATAATACTCTTCCCGATGTAACAAAAACAAGCATTATAGAGCAGTATATAAGCAGTCCTTTTCCCGTCAGTTCCTTAAAATTCAGATTTGTCAGTATGTAAAGTATTACGATCCCGAGAGATATTCCGGAAACGCTGCTGATCGCGATCTCTATCGCGCTTCTGAAGTAAAAAGATTTATAAAGATCTTTGATATGAAAAACGGCCAGCCAGAATAAATAAAGTACCGGGCCGATTATAAGAAGCTCATAATAAGAGTGCTCAGTATAGGATATAAATAACCCAGCCTTAAATTTTATTATAAACAGGATAAGGGTCGATATATTTATCGTAATAAAATCTGCCGCAAGAAGTAATTTTATTTCTTTAGAAAGTTTCAATCGGAATACCTTATAAATGCGTCAATATATATATCGCGGTCCATATCTTTAATTGAGATGATATCAAGGTCAATGCATTTGTTAATTTTTTCAACTCCGGAATTATAATAGAATTTTCTTCCGCTTCCTATCAGCTTTGGAGCTATAAACAGGTTGATCCTGTGAGCCAGTCTGTTTTTTAGAAGGTAGTTATGTATGGTGCCACCGCCTTCAACCATTATTGATCTGATCCCTTTAGTTCCGATGATTTTAAAAGCTTTTTCAAGGTCAAGGAAACCGGCTTTTTCAGAAACCTTAACCAAGCTTATACCTTTATCATTGTAAAATGTTTCCCCGGTTGCGGAAATGTTTTCGGATGTTATGATCATTAATGCTGCGGAACCGTCAAATATTTTTCTGTTTAAAGGTAAGCTGAGATCTTTTTCAGCGACTATTCTGACGGGATTTCTGCCCCCTTTATATCTGACTGTAAGTTCCGGGTCATCTTTAAGCACAGTGTTTTTACCCACAAGCACAGCGTCGTAAAAATTTCTCAATTTGTGAGCGAACTTACGGCTTTTTTCGTTCGTTATCCACTTTGAATCACCGCTGTCTGTGGCAAGAGATGCGTCGAGCGATATCGCAGCCTTTATAATAATCAGAGGCGTACCGTGCTTCAGGTAGTGGAAAAAAGTGGAATTCAGTATCCTGCATTTTTCTTCACAAATGCCCGTAATAACATCAATCCCAGCATTTTTCAATGTTTCGATCCCCTTTCCGGCTGAGTGCGGAGAAGGGTCGACCGTTCCGATAAAAACTCTTTTGAACTTATGTTTTATGATCATGTCTGTGCAGGGAGGGGTTTTTCCGTGATGCGAGCATGGTTCAAGAGTAACATAAAGATCGCTTCCCGCAGGACTTTCGGAACATGATGTTATAGCGTTCACCTCCGCATGAGCCTGACCATAGAGCTTGTGATAACCTTTTCCGATTATTTTATCTTTCTTCACTATTACTGCCCCGACAAGAGGATTCGGACTAACATGTCCGGCACCTTTTACCGCCTCTCTGAGAGCAGCAGACATATACTTTTCGTTTAAGTCAGTCATAGTTGCTAAATATAAGTCAATTGAATCTTAGAGGCAAATCCAATATTTAAGAAAAGAATTATAGTAGTCGCTTGATTTTATTATTCATAAATCATATATTGAATATCCGGTATAAATAAAAAATGGGAGACATAATGAAAGAAATAATTAAAAACCTTACATCCGGTATCAGGATCAATACGGAAAGTATTGAAAAGATAAAGAAAAGCAACAAAACAATAACCTATATGAATTCTCTGGATTTTAACGGCATGCCGGATGAGATTAAAGAAATGAATCAGTCGCTTCTTGAAAGCGCAAAAAAAGTTTTGGACGATTCAAAAGAAAATATTCTTTCTTATGAAGAAGGTTACACAAGCGATGAATGTTTTGATTATGCAGCTAATTATGACGGGATCAGCGAAATACTGAGTTTGTACAAAGATATCGAATGTCTGAATGATATATTTAACCTTAAAGGTCAGGAATTAACCGATAATGTAAAAAAAGACATAGTTGAACTGAAAGAAATCAAAGAAAAGCAGCTCGGAAATTTAAAGATCAAGCTAAGAGCTCACGTTGAAAAAGCTGTGAGGAAAGAATTCTTAAACGAATCAGAAAAAGCTGCCGATCATGTTAAAGAAACTGCCGAAAAGAAAATTCCTGCAGAGAGGGTATACAATGTCAGAAAAACAGGTAAAAGCCCTCAGGAAATAAAAGATATAATACAGGATTACATCAAAATAAACGAAACTATTTTCAATAAAATTATATTCGAGAGTAAACCCGCGACACTTTCAATTTCAGAGAGGATACTTGATGTGTATTTCAAACCGGGAACGGGATATATAGCCAATTTCATCTCCGAACCGGACACTAACTACGGCAAATTCTACAAGAATCTGCTGAAAGTTTTCAACGAGATAAAAGAGTATGTTTACGATAATTTCGATATTGTTGTTATTCCGGAAGACGGAAAAGCAATAAGCTATCTTAACAGTTTTTATCAGAATTATATATTCGTCAGGGAAAAAATAGATACCGCTCTGACCCAGTACAAGCTACAAAATTCTCTTCTCAACGAAAATTTCTCTGTAAAATATCTGATCTTTGAAAAAATTACCGGTAAGTATCTGATTTTCTGCAACGGGAACAGGGAACTCTCGAAAGCGGTCGAACCATATTTTCAGAATCAGGCAAAGCTCGGAACAATGTCTTTCGATATTGAATTCGTTGAATACGAAGGCGATATAAGGAAAATGATCGCTGACAGGCTTGATAAGATCAGAAATCACATTGAACTGTCCGAAACCGGCAATTACATGAAGATCACAAAGCTGAAGAACGGGAACGGCCGGTGTTCAACGCTGGTTGATGTCACGGGAGTGAAAATACTTATTGACCCGGAAGCGGAATATGACGGCAGCGATATAGATATAGTCGTGATGTCTAATGCGCGCGACAACCATGTAAAAGTGATCCCGCAGATAATGAACTCAAATCCGGGAGCAAAGCTTTTCACTTCTGATATTTCCTTCAAGATCGCACGAATAAAGTGGATGAAAGAGCTCAATAATCCAAATCTTGTTACCGCAGGAAGCGATTCGGCGGATTTTACCAGAAGGGATATCGATAATCTGAACGAAAGGGTGATAAGAATAACACCTATGGGGAAGGGTTACAATTTTAAAGGTCTTGTGAATATAAAATTCTTTTCTTCAGGATCAATTCCGGGTTCTTCTATAGTGGAAATTAGAGATGCGTCTCAGAAAACCATATACCTAGGCAATTATACAACGGAAAATACAGGTCTGCTTAAAGGAGCTGATAACGATCTGTCGGAATATAATTATATTCTGTCATCAACAAAAAAATACGATCAGGAGTTTAGACCTCTGCCTTTGGATCTTATAAGAGAAAAACTCAGGGATAACAGGCAGGTTTTTATATTCTCGGACTCAGTAGGTAATCTTCAGCATCTGACCGTAGAACTATACACCGCAGGGATCGATAGACAGGTTGTTTCCGGAGAGACAACTTTCGGGATTATAAACAAAGAACTCGCCAAACTCTTAAACTTCGGGTCGAGCTGGGGTGATAATTTTGAGGATAAAGAGACTTTTTTCAAGAGCATATCAAAGATAGAACCTCTTGCCGACGAATATGAATTCTATAAGAAATTTTCCACAAATGAGCCCGGAGTGTTCATTCTTCCTTTTGAAAAAATGGAAGTTGAAATGGTTTTGAAAAACAAGCTGAACGGCGAAAATCCTGTTTTCATTCCTTCAGATTTTGAGGATGATTTTTTAAAGATGCTTGAAAAGGATGTTTTCGTGTCCGATGAAAATAAAACAGGCGGTCATATAGTTTACAACTACTTGAGAAATACTCCGGTTTCAGAAGTTTTTGAAAAGTTCAAAGACTCCAAGATATTAAAAAAGGTCATATCTGATTCCCAGACAGATGGAATACCGGCCGGAAGGTCAGTAGTATTAGAAGATAATAATGAAAAAACGGTCTGCTGATAATAATGACTATGATCGTAAATGAAATATTCGAATCACTTCAGGGCGAATCATCCTATGCTGGACTTCCCTGCATTTTCGTCAGACTTACCGGGTGCAATCTAAGATGTACATGGTGCGACACTAAATATGCTTACACAGAGGGTACAGAATATGGTGCTGATGAAATAGCGGATAAAATGAATTCATCAAAAACCGTCATAGTGGAATTTACCGGAGGCGAACCTCTTCTTCAGAAAGAGGAACTTGTCAGACTGATAGAGTTGATCGATCCTTCAAAAACAATTCTGCTCGAAACGAACGGAAGTATTTCTTTAAAAGGTATTCCCGAAAGGGTTGTAAAGATCGTGGATATAAAGCTCAATGGATCAGGAGAGGATGGCAGTTTTTTAAAAGATAATCTTGACTTCATCAAAAAAACAGATGAAATAAAATTTGTATTGAGAGATAAAAACGATTATTACGAAATGAAAGATCATCTTCTGCGATACAACCTTGAAGAGAAGTGTTCAGTTCTGGTATCAAGAGTAAAAGACGCTGAACTTACCGACAGCGAAATTGCAGATATGATCCTCAAAGACGGTTTGAAGGTAAGATACCAGATACAGCTTCATAAACTAATCTGGGGCGAAGAAAGGGGAAAATAAAAAAAATACCGGAGGGCAATATGGTTAAGCATATTATAATGTGGAGAATGAAAAAAGACCTCGGTTCGGAGCAGAGCGCGCTAAACGCTTTGGAGATGAAAAAAAGACTTGAGAGACTTACTTCCACTATAATCGAAATAAAACAGCTTGAGGTGGGAATAAATTTTTCTAATGCCGAAAAAGCGTTCGATGTAGTACTTTATTCAGAATTCGGTACGAAAAAAGACCTTGAGCATTATACAAATCATCCGGAGCACATAAAAGTAAGGGCTTTTATTCAGAGCGTGACCGAAGATAAAGCTGTCGTCGATTTTGAGTCGGACTTCAAAAAATGATGTCTGAAACGACAGTGTTAAAGATACCGAATTTCCCCGGATCGAGCTTGATAAAGTTATCGGAGACAGTAATCGATTTGTTCAACAAATAAGGCTCAATTCTGGATCCGAACTCTTTTAGGAAATCTGCATCAAAGTACCTGTTGAATAGATCGATGTCCATCCCTTCGGTTTTTCTCAAACCCAGCATAATAAATTCTGACTTAAGGGTTCCGATATCATTTTTAGGGTTTTCTTTATATCCTTCACATCTGTTCACGACAGAATAGTACCAGCTTTCCACCGATCCGGGATTTTTCCATCTTATTCCGTTCACGAACGAATGCGCCGATGCCCCGAAGCCGAGATAATTCCCGAAATCCCATGTGTTTGAATTATGTCTCGATTTAAAACCTGTTTTTGAGAAATTTGAAATTTCATATTTGATTATACCTTTCTTTTCAAGCATTTCTGATGTCAGATCGAAAAATTCCATTTCGGTGTCGTCATCAAGCTTGACAAGAGTTCCGCAATCAAGTTTTTTAGCAAAAGGCGTTTTATCGTAATAAGTGAGAATGTATGCCGATACGTGTTCGGGATCCAGTTTTAGTATTTCATTCGCATTGAAAACTGCCGCAGCCGCGGACTGTCCAGGAACACCTATGATAAGATCAAGACTTATATTTTCAAAGCCGGCTTTACGGGAATTATCAAAGCATTCATAGATGTCTTCGGTACTGTGTGATCTTCCAAGAGTTTTAAGATCGCTGCTGATAAAAGATTGCGACCCTACGGAGATCCTGTTAACACCGGCTTCGCGGAATCCGAGGAGTTTGTCAAGATCAGCCGTAGCGGGATTCACTTCTAAAGTTATTTCGGTATTGCTGCTGATACCGAAGCGCGAAATAATTTCCGATAAGATTTCAGACTCAAGCAGAGACGGGGTGCCGCCTCCGAAATAAAGGCTGTCAAGTTCGTCAGAGATCACTGAGTCGTAATTAGAGATCTCCTTAAGAAGGTAATCCGTATATTTATCATGTACGCAGCGGTCTGTTACGGGAATGGAAAAAAAATCACAGTAGGGGCATTTTGATAAACAGAAAGGAATATGTATGTAAACATGCTTGGTTTTCATAGGGCGGTAATATAAGGATAAAAAATCGGATTTCATAATTTGATTTTCCGGAATTTAATCATTAAATTAGCGGTCAGATTGGAGGTGAACCTATGAAAGACATTTCCGAGGTCATAAAACAACAGTGCGAACTTTATCCTCAGATGAAAGTGCAGGACCTGTATAAGCTTCTTTATCAGGCAGCGATGGGTCCGGGACACGCAGTCAAAAATGAAGGTATTGTAACAAAATGGCTCAATGACGAGATCACATTTATGGAAAATTACGAGGATAAAAATATAATTGAAGTTCTGAACGGAGCCGCGGGACTGGTAAAAGTCAACCTTCGGCCTTATCTATCCAAAGGAGGGACAAAGGATAAACTTCTCGAAGCCTTCATCACAACGGCTAACGATTTTATTCCGGACAAAGAAAAACTGCATGATTATCTGAGGGTTGCAGAGCTGCTGGCGGAAAACGGTATGATCGGTTTTGATTTAAAAGAACTGAAAGAATTTTTTATTAATGCTGAAACAGACGGTTATCCCGCTATTCATCACTCGGAAATATACAGGGATGAATACAAGCCTGCTTACCGTGTATTACAGAAAAAATACCTCGGTTAGCATTCCCGAAAATCTTATTGACAACAATATAAATTTATATTATCTTTGGTCTCTTGAAAAAGCGGAGATCTCTCCAAAGAACGGAGGATTAGTCCTAATGGCAAGGCAGCGGTCTTGAAAACCGCCGTGGGTGACCACATGGGGGTTCGAGTCCCTCATCCTCCGCTTGAAACGGGGAATTGGCTGAGTGGCTTAAAGCAGCGGTTTGCTAAACCGTCGTACCGGTCAACGGTACCGCAGGTTCGAATCCTGTGTTCCCCGCATCAAAATAAAAAAGGCAGTTTCATACTGCCTTTTTTTATTGTATATTGCTTCAAAAACCGGAAACCGGCAGATGAAAGAGCTGATACAGGAATTTTTAAATTATTTATCAAAAGAGAAAAATTACTCCCAGAATACGGTTATTTCATACCGGACGGATCTGAACGATCTGTGCAGACATCTCGAAAAGACGATGGGTGAGAAATACTCTATAAAAGATGTTACCAGGAACGAGATCAGGCCTTACCTGCGTGAACTGTTAATGAACAAGCTTTCCAAGAAAACATACAACAGAAGAGTTGCCGCCATAAAGAGCTTCTTCAAGTATCTTTTCGTTACTGAGAAAGTTGAAAAAGATGTCGGTTCGGCAATAAATTCCATCAGAACTGAAACAAGGCTGCCTGAGTTCGTGGGAAAAGATCAGATGATAGATATAATGGAGCACTTCACAGAAATTGATTTCTCGACTTCAAGAGAGAGTCTTATGTTCGAACTCTTCTACGGAACCGGAATCAGGCTTTCTGAGCTTTATGATATGAAACTTAACGACATAAATCCTGACAGGGATGTGTTTTCAGTTATAGGTAAAGGTTCCAAGCAGAGGATACTGCCCATATCAGCTCATATCAAAAGAAAATACAGAATATATGCGGAAGAAAGGAAAACTGCCCTTTTGGAAGCCGGCAAAGAAAGCGAATTCCTTTTCATTTCATTAACGGGAACACATCTCTCAAAAAGGCAGATACAAAGGATAATCGGAGAAAAACTTAATCTTCTTGCAACTGTGCACAAGACTTCGCCCCACATTCTAAGGCATACTTTCGCTACGCACATGCTCGATAAAGGCGCGGATATTATGTCGGTAAAGGAACTCCTCGGGCATGAAAGTCTTTCAACTACCCAGGTCTATACTCATGTATCTCTCGAAAGATTAAAAAAAATATATAAACAGGCACATCCTAAAGGTAAATAGATGAAAAAGATCTTTTTTATTATTTTGATCACTTCAATAGCAGCCTATGCATCATTCGAGGCTGTTGTGATAAATCCGAACTCGGTCAGGATCGGCAATGTTTCCGGGTTCAAAGCGGGCGATGTGCTGATACCGTATATGAATTTTAAATCCCCGCATGTTTCAGCAGGTTACCTGATCCCTTTCGGTCTTGAAGAGCTTTCAATGCAGGAATTCTCATACTCGGGTAAAACCGGATCAATACCATATATTGTTTACGCTTCAAATTTCGGCAATGAAGATTACCGTGAGAACACAGCAGGAATTTCAGCCGGAGTGTATTCATCAAACGATCTGACGGTTTTCCCCGCGGTAAAGTTTTATAATATGAAGAACGAGCTTGGAAATGAGATATCGGCAGGTATAGACCTGAATGCAATGTACCTTCTTTATGAGAAACTGACCGCAGTTATGTCAGTTATGAATATTTACGCATACGAGACAGATAATATTGACATACCCATGACGATGATTTTAAATTTCGAATTCAAAGGTGTGGAATATTTCAACCTTTATACCGGAATAGAAAAAGATAGCAGGAACGAAGCTGTTTTTAAAACAGGCCTTGAGTATGTGCCTTTCGCTTTTTTCTCGGCGTCCGCAGGATATAATTTCGATCCGGAACTGATAACAGCCGGATTTTCTCTTGAATATAAGGGTTTTATGTTCAATTACGGCATGTCCTATCACTTTGAACTTGACTATTCACATTCATTCGGAATAGTGTATGAATTCTAAGTTCGTAATTTTTCTTTTACTGGCGGGTACGGCACTTTTCTCAGTCGAAACGGACGATCTGGATCATGAAGAAATATCTTCTCTAATAAAATATTTTACTGCAAATCCGGTTAATATAAACACTGCTACAGTTTCTGATCTTTTCGAACTGCCGTTTATTTCAGAGATCGACGCTGAGATAATATTTAACAGGATAGAATCAGAAGGAGAGATCGGGAGCCTGAATACGCTAGCGGATGAAAAAATAATAAGTAAGGAAACTGCGCAGAACCTGAAAGGGTGTATAAAATTTAAAGCGGTTCGGTCAGAAGTTCAGAAAGCTGAATACGCTTTAAGGTTCAGGCGGACTCTCGAAGATTCCAGGGCTTATGAAGATTCGATCTATCTGGGAAATCCAAGCATGATCTCTCAAAAACTCAGCTTTTACGACAGAAGACTTTCATACAATATTCTGATAGAAAAAGAACCGGGTGAAATTAATTATACCGATAATTTCAAAGCTAATGTTGTATTCCACAAAGAAGACGATTACAGGATCATAGCAGGTAATTTTAATTTAACTTCGATCTCCGGAATGCTTCAGAAAGAGGGATTCACGATGGATCCGTATTCTTACAGATCAAGTGCGGATTTCCATGAATTTACAAAATATGCGCCCACTACTAACGATTATTCGGGGTATAACGGGATATCAGCATTTTACACATACTCGAAACACAGGCTGTCTGTTTTCTACGGAATAAAAAATCTGTCAGCGACTCTTGACGCTGCCGGCGATATTGCAAGCGTCAGCCTGACCACATACACAAGGACGGAAACTGAAATCGAAAAAAGGTATAATTCTAAACATGAAACGGCAGGAGCGGGTATTGAAGGGACTGCATACGGCTTCAAGTACGGAATTTCAGTTTCTGACGAAAAATTCGACAGGAACCTGGCTGCGGAATCATCATTGAGTGAAGGGACTCTTGGGGAACTTTCTTTATCAAAAACCTTCGGGGTCTGGAACTTCAGGACTGACGCAGCCACAGATTTCGATGAAGTGAATTTTAAAACGAACGCTTTATTCAGATCGAAAAACTTAAATACTGACTTTTACTATGGTTATATACAGAAAAACAAAATCTCTTTCACTTCAACTTCAATGATGTTCGGAACCACAGGGGAAGAGGAGCAGGTCTTCGGCATGAAATTTCTTATCAAAGTGAACAAAGACATGGTATTTACATCCGACAACCTCATATATTCGACAGACTACTTCGGCAGCGGTTTCCCTGGATCGCAGTTCTCGCTGAAAAGCAGTATAAAAACAGGTAAACTTCTCCTTGAACCAGCATTTATATATAAGCATAAAGAAACGACAACAGAGAATTTTGTAACTTCCGAAACAAAAGAATATAACGCAAAAATAAAATCATCTTTCGATATAAAACCTTTCATTTTGGGATTCGATACTTCCTATACAGACAAAGACACAGGTTACGGGTATTTATTGAGCACAGGCATAGATTACAGAAAAGACAGCTGGAAGGTCAGAATAGGCGGCGATATTTACTATACCGTGAACGGAACATTGATTTACTCAAGCTCATCAGACATAGGAAAATATCCTTCGATGGCCTCATATTCAGGTATGGGAAGAAAATCTTTTGTAATGATCGGACGAATTACCGACAATTATGAAATAAGCGCAGGCGTATCTCAACTTTCAAAAGAAGACAAAGATTTCACCGGAAGCGGTTACGACATTATCGATTCGGGCACAGTTCATGAAGCAGAGCTGAATTTCAGGTATTTATTTTAAATAATTTTCTACAAAAGCCTTGTCAAGCATAAAAATCTTTACTATATTAAACAAATCTTTGGAGATTAACCGATAATGGCGGAAAACTGCATCTCGATATTAGGTTCAACAGGCTCGATAGGAGTGAATACCCTGAAAGTGACGGAAAAGCTTAAGGGGCAGTTCAAAATAAAGTACATTTCAGGATACAACAACTATAAACTTCTAATCGAACAGACAGAAAGATATAAACCTGAATATGTAGTTACATCAGACGATCATTACACAAAAATAAAAGATATTTTGAAGCGGTTTCCGGTAAAAGTAATCGGTGGCGCAGACGGATTAAAACAATCCTGCCAGGACTCGGAAGTCGGAACAGTTGTAAATGCCATAGTGGGATCATTCGGACTTAAACCTACCGTTTACGCACTCGAAAAGGGTAAAAAAGTCTGTCTGGCTAACAAAGAATCTCTCGTCATGGCGGGTTCATACATCAAAAAATTATCCAAAAAGACTGGCGCTTCTATAATTCCGATAGATTCCGAGCATTCCGCTATGCTTCAGGCGCTGAACGGAGAGGAAAGATCGTCGCTTGAAAAAATAATATTGACAGCATCGGGCGGGCCTTTTAGAAAAACAAAAGGATCTCTCGAAAATGTTTCGATAGAAGAGGCTTTGAACCACCCCAAATGGTCAATGGGTAAAAAGATAAGCATAGATTCGGCAACGCTTATGAACAAGGGATTTGAGCTTATTGAAGCAGTGCATCTGTTCGACATTTCACCAGGAAAGATAGAGGTGGTGATCCATCCTGAATCTATCGTGCATTCGCTGATGCAGTTCATAGACGGATCGGTAATTGCGCAGCTCGGACTTCCCGACATGATGCTTCCGATCCAATACGCGCTGACTTATCCTAAAAGATCAAAACTTAAACTTCCCAGACTTGATCTGAGCGAAATGGGAAAATTGACTTTCCATAAACCGGACAGAAAGAGATTTCCGGCTCTCGACCTTGCCTGCAGGGCGGCTGAAGAAAAAGGGACTTTGCCTGTAGTTCTAAATACAGTTAACGAAATTATGGTTTATAAATTTCTTGCCGGAAGGATAAAATTTACCGATATTGTCAATAATGTCGGTAAGGAGATGGATGCGCACACGAACATAAAAAACCCGACGATCGAAAACATTTGCGAACTTTCGGACGAACTTTGGAAAAAACTCTAATAAAAATACAAGAGAGGGAAAAATGAAAAAATTACTGCTGGCACTTGCGATTGTAGGAACATTTGCTCTGATCCATGCGCAAACAGGGGAGTCTGACTGGTCTGTTTCAGAAGATGAACATGTAGTATCTACATCCACTGAGACAATAATAACAAACGATCCGATAACAATAACTGCGATTGCTCAGCCTGCTGCAACGGAAGATACTCAGGTTCAGAATCAAGATATGGATTTTGTGGCTGGTATGGAAGCAGATGTTAGTAAAAACAAAAAAGTTCTTAATATACCACTTTGGTATAGATGGAAAAATTTCGGATTCAATGCAACAGTACCCTATATAATTGAAAAGAAATTTTCACAATATGACTGGGCGACAGAGAAAACAACTGATTATTCTACAAGCGGTCTAGGCGATGTCGTTGCGGGGCTGTCTTATGGGAATTTTTACGAACCGTATAATTTTTACTACGATGTTAATCTCGGAGTAAAAATGCCTACAGGTGATCCGGAAGCCAAAGACAAAAAAAATGGATTCGAACAGATTGTTCCTCTCGGAACGGATTCGTGGGATATCAATACAGCTGTGTCTCTTTACAAGTACGACGGTGACGTTACTTTCAAAGGTAAACTGATGTATGTGTACAATGGAGAAGTTGAAAATACTTTAACAGAAAGAGATAGCACATACAACTATGATACTATGATCTATGATAAATTTGATTATACATCTACTGTTACGTCATCTCGGGGCGGTCAGTTTATTACTAGCTTGGGCTTTGACTACAGATGGAAGTACCGTTTGACTTTCAGTTCCGATGTTTCTTTCGGATGGAATTTCGACGGTGAAAACGAAACTAAAACTGTATATGATTATCTCGAGCCGGCCACCACTCCTGATTCAGAAACTAAAGTCACAAGTGATATTTACGGATCTTCTTTTTCAGACGTTAGACAATCAGTAACTTATTCTTACAGCTTGTTTGACTTTGTACTTGGATTAAGGGTTCCAGTATATACTTACTCCAACGATGAAGCAAATATTGCAAATGTAGGAAGAAATTTCAGCCTGTACTTTAAGACGAACTACAGGATATTCTAGGCAAAGCGCAATAAAAGTAAAGCACAGTCAGGTTAAGTAAAAAAGTAATAAGGCAAAGTAAATGAGCGGAATGGAAAGTAAAATTGATCCAAAAAAGATCATTTCAGGCTACTGGAGGCCTGTATATTCGATCTATATAAGCATTATAGTCGCTTTTATAGTAACGCTGATCATGATCAACAGCCATCTTCAGTTCTTCAAAGTTGTCGAAACTGACAGCGGAACTGAACAGGCTTTACTTTTCGGTTTGGGGTACGGATATACGGTCATGATACTTGTCGGATTTGTAGTTCTCCTCATTATACTCGGCGGTATATTGCTTTATACTATCCAGCGCAGAAGAGAATACTCATGTGAAATGAACGAGGTCCTCGAGGAGCTGAAAAAATCATCAAACGAATACTCAAGCATCCACGAAAGATACAAGCTGATTACCGAAAACATTTCAGACGTAATTCTAACAACTGATATGCAGGGCAGGATCACATATGTTACTCCTTCGATCGAAGCTTACCTGGGAAAATCTATTGATGATCTTGCCGGTAAAAAAATAGAAGAATTCGTTACAAAAAAATCTGTAAGAGTGCTGAGTAAAGATATAATTTTCAGAAGACAGAATCCCGAGAAATTTAAGGAAGTCTCAACAAACGAGATCGAGTTTATCGGAAGGGACGGCCAGATACTGTGGGTCGAACTTAAAATGATAGGCTTTACAGAAAACGGACAGCAGAAGGGATATCTCGGTGTTTTCAGGGATGTTACGGTAAGAAAAAAGAACGAATGGTCCATCAAGTTCCAAAGTGATGTGCTTTATAATATTTCCGACGAAGTAAATATTAACGACCTCAACGGAAAAGTCATATATGTTAATAAAGCGGTGCTGAACGATCTGAAAATGACAAGGGATGAGATAATAGGGCAAACAAAAACTGTTCTGCTTCCTGATCCGGAATATAATATTTCAAAAAGCGATGTTTTAAAATGGGTACTTGAGAAAGGGCACTGGGAGGGAATAGTTGGAAATTACCTTCCGGATGGAAGGCGCAGGATCGTCGCCACAAGATCAAAACTTTATTATGATGAGAACAAAGTTCCGGTGGCTGTAATCTCGATCTCGACCAACATTACCAAAAAGGTCGAAATGGAGAAAGAACTGAAGAAAAGTGAAAATCAGTACAGGCTTCTAGTTGAGAATGTTTCAGACGTGATATGGACTTCAGACAAGGATTTTAAGATCACTTATGTAACCAGATCGGTGGAAAAATTTTTAGGATACACCCCTGATCAGCTGATGCTTCTTTTGAAAAATGAATATTTTTCACCTGACACTCTTGAAAAGATAGAGAAACTCAAGGCCAGAACGGAACACAGATACGGAAATGTAGCGTATCCGGTTGTATTTAACGCGGAACTTATTTGTTCCGACAGAACGCGGAAATGGGCAGAGGCGAAGATCAATCCTTTAATTGAGGATGACGGCACCGTCTCAGGATTTGTCGGGGTATGGCGCGATATAACGAGCTTTATTCTTACTAATGACAGGAATAGAGCGCTTGAGGACAGACTTTCACAGTCCGAAAAAATGGAAGCTTTGGGCAGGCTGGCCGGCGGTGTGGCTCACGATTTGAATAATGTTCTTACAGGCATAGTTGCGTACCCGGATCTTCTGCTGTTGAAGATTCCTGAAGATGACCCGCTCCGGAAAAAGGTAATTGCTATCAAGAAAAGCGGGCAGAAAGCTGCCGCCATTGTTGAAGACCTGCTGTCTTTATCAAGAAGAGGCGTAAATAAATTTACTGCTCTTAATATGAACATGCTCATCAAAGACCTTCTGGAATCTCCGGAAGTTGAGAAGCTGAAGGTTTACCATCCCCAGATAAGATTCAAATTCAGTGAAGGAAAATCCGTTCCGCCGGTGTCGGGAGCAGAGTATCAGGTATCAAAAGTTCTGATTAATCTTTTCACTAACGCGTGCGAAGCGATGCCTACAGGCGGAAATATCTACATAAGTACAAAATATGAAAGTTCGATCAATGAATCGATAAGATACAAGAACATTCCTGACGGAGACTATGCGGTGATCACAATAACCGATGAAGGCGTCGGTATCTCAAAAGAAGATCAGAAAAAAATATACGAGCCTTTCTTCACAAGCAAAGTGATGGGAAGGAGCGGTACCGGGCTCGGAATGGCGGTCGTTTGGGGAACTATACAGGATCACAACGGATATATCGAATTAAAAAGCAAACTTAATGAAGGGACAACTTTCGATATATATCTGCCGGCTCTAGCAGAATCTGCCGCATTCGAGAATGAGATAATGGATAAAACATCATTGAGGGGTAAAGGGGAAAAGATCCTGATGCTCGATGATGAGGATATCCAGCTTGAGATAGCAGATTCTCTGTTCACTGAACTGAATTATAAGATCAGAACAGTTTCAGATCCACAAAAGATAATGCGGGAAATAGAAGACTTCACTCCTGATCTTGTTATACTGGATATGATACTTACAGAAAATACTGACGGATTGGATGTTTATAAAAAGATAAGCGAAAAATATAAAGACCTGAAGGTGATGATCATAAGCGGATTTTCGGAAAGCGACAGAGTGAAAGAAGCGATATCTTTAGGCGTAAAAAAATACATTAAAAAACCTTTCACGATAGAAGAGATCGGCCTTGCCGTCAGAGAGGTTCTAGAGACTAATTAAATGAAAAGATCAGACTGCGGAAAGAACATACAGGAATTGTCCGATGACGAAAATTCCGCGCTGAAGATAAATGCCGGAAAAGAATCAAAGTTAAAAAATTCAGACGGATTTTCCGGTTATCTCGAGAAAAAAAGAAGAAAGCTTACTTTACAGGATTACATTGACGGAATTTTATCCGGCGACAGGGTTATTTTAGGCAGAGCGCTAACTCTAATAGAAAGTAAAAGACCTGACGACAATAAACTGTCTAAAGCTATCATAAATTCATGCCTCCCGCGATCGGGAAATTCGGTCAGGATAGGCATAACGGGTGTTCCGGGCGCAGGCAAAAGTACTTTTATAGAATCATTCGGACTGTATCTTATATCTTTAGGCAAAAAAGTAGCTGTCATGGCGGTTGACCCCAGTTCAAGCAAATCGGGCGGCAGCCTTATGGGCGATAAAACCAGGATGGAAAGGCTTTCCGGAATGAAGGATGTATTCATCAGACCTTCGGCTACTTCAGGGTTCCTGGGAGGAGTAAACCGGGCTACGAGGGAGGCTATCATATTAACCGAGGCTTCCGGATATGATGTAATACTGATAGAAACAGTTGGAGTGGGACAGTCAGAGATACTGGTTCATTCAATGGTTGATTTTTTCCTTCTGCTCCAGATCGCAGGCGCAGGCGATGAACTTCAGGGAATAAAAAAAGGTATCATGGAAATGGCTGACGGAATAGCTGTAACAAAAGCCGACGGAGATAATATACAAAAAGCGGAATTATGCAGAAAAGAGATCGAGACCGCGCTGCATTACACTCTCAACTATGACAGGGACTGGACTGTGCCCGTGATTACTTTATCCGCTTATGAAAACCGCTCGATCGATAAAGTATGGGAAATGGTTTCCAAACATACCGGAATAATGAAAAAAAACGGCAGGTTCGACCAGAAAAGAAAATATCAGGTAGGGGAGTGGCTGAAATCAGCTATCGTTCAGTCGCTTGAAAACGAATTTCACAATTCACCGAAGATCATCAAAGTAATAGACAGATACAGATCAGAAGTTCTTTCAGGCAAATTATCCCCTGCGGCGGCAGTGGAAGAACTTATAAAACTTTTCAGGGATGACAAATGAAACCGGTAATAATACTGATAACAGCTTTTCAATTATTTTGTGGTACCGCGGACTTTTCTGTCAAGCTTATATATATCAAACCTGATGCAGAGATAAGGCTAAAGATAAACAACTTCGCTTCAACATTGGAAAAACAGCTTGACAATTACAATTGGAAGTTCCCTCACGACGACTTTGACAAGATCGAAACGAATATCAGCGTCAACATTGAAAAATCTACCGCCGATAAAACTTTCACAGGCATAATTAATATAAGCAGCGGAATAGCGTCTCCCTCTGTTCAAGCAATTGCTTTAAAAAAGGACATATATTTTAACGAGCAGGATATTGTATTCACAATAGATTATGAAAGCGATCCGAATTTGGATAAAATGGATCCGGGTTCTATCGAAACTCTCGTATTGTTCTACATTAATCTGGTTCTCGGTGAAAATTTTGACAGACTGTCCTATACAGACCAGAAAAATTTCAGGTTGGAAGGGGACAGGTATTTTCAAAAACTATATGAGTTTGAGAACATTCTTACAAGCGCTACAGAAAGGATCAGCTGGAACAAAAGGCTCGAGATAATCAATAATTACAGGCAGAATACTAATGCGGATATAAGGAAACTTAACGCCTTTATTTATAACGCGGTTTATTTCATAAATTCAGGCAAAAAGGACAGGGCAAGATTCTTTGTCGAACCTATACATGAAATAATTTCAAAAACACCGGAATACCCGATAAATTTCTTCGCAAACAATTTTTACGCACTCGGAGAGATTTTTTCGCTTGAGCATGACATAAAATATTTAAAACTGCTGATCGAAAAGGATCCCGAACACGAGAGCACATATTCCCAAAAATTGCCTAAACAGCCTACCCGTGAAAAACCCAAAATTAACGAATAATATTTGCGTAATCAAAAAAGATTCAGTAAATTTACGTATTAGAATTAATAGATATGAAAAACGCTATTTAACATACGGAGAACGAAATGAAAATCTGGAGACACGCGCTGCCCCTGTTGATCTCAGGCTTAGTAATGCTTATCATTTCCTGCCATACGGAAACGCCGGTAAACATAGATAATCAGGTGCCATCAGCCGAAATAGTGATGATCTATAACGACACGGATACGCTCTTCAACGCTGACGACAGTCTGTTTTCTTTTACTGATTTTCAGCCCAGCATTCTTGAAGGGACTCACTATATGAAAGTAAGATTGTCTGACAATCAAAAGCTTTACAGAGTAATTCTCAGTGCTGAAGATCATATAACAGGAGAATCTTATATTATCAAGACACTGAATGACCCGCAGGAAGGAGAAATAACGCTGGAATTCGATTATCGGGATTTTCCAGTCGTTCAGGAACAGAATCCGCAGGAGTTTTACGTGAGCGCAAGCGTGAGCGATGAATCAGAGAACAAGACCAGCACTTCAAAGCTGGGATTCAAAATAGTGAAAGTATTCCCGTTCAACTTGTTTTTTGATGCACTTGGTAAGATAGAAGAGATACGGGGAGATTCAATAGATTTCAGAAGCAAGAACAATAAACTTGCTTTTATTCAGTTCATGTCCAAAGGCTGCCTTTCATGCGTAGAAGAAGCGCTGGAAATGAAGCTGATGTATGCTGATACTCTGAGTTACGATCTTTCAAAATACTCGCACTCGCTTTTCGGGAACGATACATTTACAGAAGCGGAATTCTTAAGTTTCGTAACAAGAGAGCAGAAACTTCCATTCGACTGTTTTTGGGACGGGACAGGATCGGTAAAAGTATTCTTCGAATCACTTTTAGGCAAGCAGATCGAGAACGAGGTTTTCGCAGTTCTGCCAAACGGAAAGATAATTATATACGATTATCTCGAAGGCGATTTCGAGCCTTGGATACACTCCATGTACGACCTTTCATACCCGAATAAATAAAACAAGAGGAAAGATAAATTGAAGAAAAATATACTGGCACTTTTTGTTTTTACAGCTATGCTTACTGCAGAGGAACTGAACATTACAGCCACGAACACAATGAATTTCGGAATAGGAAAAGAATGGGTCGGTGAATATAAGGATGTTGAAGTTTCCAAACAATATTTTGAGAACTGGATCGATATCCATGCGGCAAAAGGGGACTTTTCAGGCAGTCTTAGATTCGAGATCGCAGATTCAAGCAGCCACAATGAAGCAATAAATGATATAACGAAGCTGTCTTTTAATTATTCGCATGATAAGATCAATATTACGGCCGGTGATTTTTACGGATCGTTCGGCAGAGGTCTTGTTCTGGGGCTTAAAGAATCGAGAGCGGACTTTTTCGACAGTAAAATTACAGGCGGAAAGTTTGAATACTGCGGTGATGAATTCGGCTTTAAAGCATTTGGAGGGAAAAGTTATTTCAAGTATATAAACGATTATTTCCCCGAGGCCCAAACGGTCGAACAAATGGATAACGCGCTGCTCGGAAGCGAACTGATTCTTCCTGTAAGCAGTTATCTCAACTCGGAGAATATTATTTTCAATCTCGGCGGTTCATATCTCTATATTAAAGGAGACGAAGTGCCTGATTCGCTATTCTTATACGATGAGATGTTCATTAAAAAATCACAGATAGGCGGATTGAGCTTAGATTTAAGCGGATATGATTTTGAATTGTACAACGAATACGCGATCAAGACAACTGAAAGAACTCCCTCTCAAACGGGCTGGGCGAACTATACGGCGTTAAATTATGCCATTGAGGGATTCAGCATCGGACTCGAATTCAAGGATTATTACAAGTACGGCGCAAATCCGAATGATCCCGCGTCAGGTTTTACGCCTTATCAGAACGCCCCGGAGCTCACAATATCTCATTCTTCGCATCTTCTGAATACGCATCCTCACGAAGTCAATCCCAACGATGAGATAGGATACAAGCTTACAGCAATGTATCAGTTGAACGAAAACACCGGGTTCAACGGCGCTTTCACAGCCGCATCTAAGCATAATGGCGACAATATTATGCCTGAAACAGACGGAAATTATCTTCCGTTCTTAGATTCGTGGATAGGCGCGGATTACACTGCTGATGTTTTCGGGATCACGGCAGGTTTCGGTTTTATGTCCGATTCGCCTATTGCAAAAGGCGAGAACCAGCTGATCGTCCCGGGCGAAGAAATCGGCATAAAAGTTTATACTGATGAAAGAACAACGGTCATGGGCGAATATAATCTGAAGTTCAATGAGGAAATGAGAGTTGCGCTTTGCGGAGAATTCCAGAAGGTAAATAATGATTATCTTGACGAAGATTATAACGATATCTACGGTTCGGTTGAATACGGGTATTCGCCTTACGGATATATTAATCTTTCGCTGATAACCACATCCCAGGATTTTAAAAGCAGCGATACGCCGGATTCGTGGCTCGGGATAGAGGCGGGGATAAATATCAGAGAGAACCATAAACTTGAACTGTTCTACGGAAGAGAGAGAGCCGGAATAAAGTGTTCGGGCGGAACATGCAGACAGGTGCCTGAATTCGACGGATTCAGAATGACATTAGTATCTGATTTTTAACAAGGGAGTAAAAATA
>Ga0209800_10001193_pt1 | contig 29126 bp, 32 predicted proteins | sample Higcelweek8metaG_FD_187174 | JGI IMG/M metagenome (GOLD analysis project Ga0209800, IMG submission 187174) | Freshwater pond sediment microbial communities from the University of Edinburgh, under environmental carbon perturbations - High... | ecosystem: Environmental > Aquatic > Freshwater >...
TGCATATATGCGCACATGTAGTTTTATCCGTAACACCGTAACAATCCCGTTCACGCGGGTGTTTTCTTAGTAACACTTTTCTTTTTTGTTTCTCTTCTACATCCGTAACAAAAGAAACAAAAACAAAAAAGAAGCAATAAGAGATAAAGCCTTGGGATTACCTATCGGGGTGATTTCCCAAAGTGGAAGTTTGCAAAGAACTGGCGCTACATGTAGTGGTCGGTCGTTTGGAAATTTTCCAAAAACAAAAAAAGGAGTTAGCGTGGTAAAGATTGGAAACTTGGAATTGTATGTCGGTACCAAAGAGGAGTACAACGAAGCGGTAGAGAGCGGGATGAAAATCGTATGCGCACTTAATCGTGTTGGCGGTTTTGTCTGTCATCAATCCGTCGTCGGGTGGAGCGGGAGAGGGTGCGATAAAGATCATCCTCATTATCTCTACAAAAGAACTCCCGATGCTATCTATCTGAACATGATAGACGGTGAAGATCCTGCTTATATCAGCGATAAGATGATTGATGAAGCTCTTGATTTTATCGATCATCACATCGAAAACGGTGAAAAGGTTTTCGTGTATTGCTCACTCGGAGAATCCCGAAGCCCATCAATCGCATTGATGTATTTGTTGGAGCAATCTTATATCGAGAGTAGAGCAGATGCTATGGATACTTTTAAAATCGCATATTACGAAAAATATCAGCCGAAGCGGGGAAATTCGGAATATATCCGAGCACGATATTTAAACAAATAAATAAAACAAAAAGGAGATTGAGATGGCTCAAAGCGGTGGTAGCGAGAGACGTGATGTATTTGCATTGGCACGGGGGGTCGATTTCGTTCCGTATGCCGAGGCGTTTTTAGGGGTGGTGTTTACCGATATCCGAGCACCGAAGTGTCTGTGCCCGTGGCATGAGGACAAGAACCCATCGTTCAGCGTGAATATGCGAACGAATAAGGGGAAATGTTTTTCGTGCGAAGAGGGTGGAACGATCATCGATTTTACGGCGAAAGTTTTGGGGATCACTCCGCTCGCTGCCGCGACTAAGATTGCGGAGGATTTGGGGTTATGAATTGCAGATATAAAGAAACAGTTTTAGATGACTGTGCTGTATGTGGTAAAAAAGAAGGTGGCTTTATGACTTCAACTAAATGGGGTGTTGCTCATTTAGTTCATTGCTGCTCTGATCAATGTGGTATGAAAGCCAAAGAAATTATAGAGAAAAATACGGCTTCAAAAAAATACAAACAAGTAACACAAAAAATAAATGACCTTGAACGTGAACAATCACAATTAAAATTTAATGGCATCAAGGTAGCACCTCCAAGAATAAGAGGTATATTTTCATGAGCAAGATTGACGAACTTTTTAAATCGTATTGCGCTAAGTGTAAAGAGCTTGGTATCAAACCCGGAACAAAAGAATCGGTATTCGGTAGTCTCATCGAGCAAGAAAAAATCGAAGCGGAAAAACGGGAAAGCATCGAGGAGCTATCCAAAGCGAAAAAAGCTCCCGCTTTGAAACTGAGTGAAACGGCGATCAAGGCATCGAGTGTCACTACTAAACTCAGAATACTCCGTTCTCGAAAACCGAAGATTGAAAAATCCACTAAGAGTACAAAAAGCAAATTAAGTGACGAAAAGCGTGCGGAACACCGACGAGATTACATCCGAATCTATCGGAATAATAAGCGAAGAGATCAGGGTGTTCCACAGCGAAAAATAGGATCACGCAGAGAGAAGCGAAGAGGGTATTTTAAAACGTATTATAAAACCCGTAATGTCGGTGTATCTGTATGAAACGCCCACTCCTCAGATATTTCGGTGGAAAGTTCCGCATTGCCGATTGGGTCGTGTCGCACTTCCCTCCTCATCGTCAATATGTCGAACCCTTTGGCGGTGCCGCGTCGGTACTCCTCCATAAGAGTCGATCATATAACGAAATCTACAATGATAAAAACGGCGATATCGTCAATCTGTTCCAAGTAATAAGAGATCCACAACTCTCAAAACAACTCATTGAGAAAGTGTGGTTGACTCCATACTCCCGCGATGAGTTTGATCTATCCTATGAGAAAACTGATGATCCGGTAGAAAAAGCACGTCGCATAATAGTTCGATCGCATTTCGCGTTCTCGAGCAGTGGAGTATCCCGAAAATACAAAACGGGTTTTCGCAATGAAAATATGCGTTGTAACGCTGATGAATGGATGGATTTTCCCGAAGCTTTGCGAGATATTATCGAACGGATGATCGGAGTAGTTATAGAGAATTGTAATGCGATCGACCTCATTGAGAAAATGGATCACGAAGAAACACTTTTCTATCTTGACCCCCCCTATGTTCCATCCACTCGGAGCAAAGAAGAATATACCCACGATATGACCTATGAAGATCACGAAAAACTGTTGGATCTAATCATCGGGTTAAAAGGTAAAGTAGTGATTAGCGGGTATGACAACGAGCTTTATGATTCGGTACTCATCCCGAACGGCTACGAAAAGCGATCGAGAAACGCTCGAGGACAAATGGGAACTGGCGGTACTCGTATCACCAAAGAAATTTTATGGATATCGCCGTCAGCCCTCGAGCTGAACCACGGATTATTTATCGGGAGTTGCGCATGAGTGAATTGACCGAACAGCAACAAAAATATCAGGAACGGCAAAAGGCGTATAAAGAGGCTCAGGATATCTCTGAGCAGAGCAGTGAAGAGGTGATGGCGAAAGTAAAGACCAAGTGGGAGAGAGCGCAAGGTTCTCTCCAGCGGACGTTGGAACATAAACCCGCGTTGATCCAAAAAACGTTTCCTCATCTCTTCGGTGCGTCCAAAGAGATCGCGAATGAGGCTTTGACATTTATCGGGTGGTGTGATCCGCATGAGTCGATTGCTATCTATAACCATCATGAGGGTGTGTTTCACTACGAAAAGGTGCGGGAGAAATTCGCGTATCATAAAAACGAGGACGGATCTATCGCTGTGGATCCTGATACAGGGAAGTGGATCATCGTGGGTCGTCGAGGTGGGGATAAGTGGATCACTGGCAAGGGTGAGCGGGTCGGACATCCGTTCCCTATCTCGCTGTTTCAGCATGTCGATAGCTTCGGATCTGTCGTGGTGTGTGAGGGGGAGAAGGATGCACTTAATCTGAATCTCTACGGCGTGCCGGCTCTGACGATGGGAGCGGCGGGGATCGGTTGGATCGGTGAGTCGCTGGAACTTTTACGCGATCGGGATGTGATACTGTGGTTTGATAATGACCGTGCGGGGCGTGATGGAGTTCTAGGTCGGGTAAAACCTGACGGTGAGCGCTCACGCGGCCGACTCGAAGAGATCAAGGGTGTCGCCTCATCGGTGATAATCGTGGACTGGGCTCTGCTCGATCCTGAGGCACCGAATAAAGCGGACGCGTCGGATTATCTCATCAAAGTGGGTTCTATCGGTCCCGATGCACTGATCCAAAAATTGCGCTATTGTGTTTATCGTCCGAGGGTGTCACGCTCATGGGGTGATGTGGCGATGTTGATGGCGCAAAGCGTCACGCCGCTACGGAGTGAGCGGGATAATGAGCTGGCGTTTATGCTGGAGCGGTTTGTCGGTGCTATCAAGAGTGATAAAGAGAGCAGTGAGTATCCGAAGCTATTGGAGAGAGCAAACGATCTGATCGCCAAAGATGAAGCTAAGGCGGAGACGATGCGGCTCTCACGACTCCCCTCACCAAAACCCGAAGATGCGGAAGATCTCAAAAAGTGGGAGATTGCTCAGGCTAAGGCGGAAAAAGTGTTTCACGATGCGGTAGAGGATGCGGTGCTGCTGAAATATTTTAACCGTACGATCCTCGGTGATCTGCGAAAGCACGTCACGTCGGATGTGGTTCTGCATTGGGAAGAGAGTTTTGATAGTATCGGGGTGAGATTCGGGAAGCTGGGGAATGAGTATCTGTACTGGTGCGGTACTCACTATGCGAAAGTTGAGGCGTATCAGTTCGAGAATACCTTTAACGATTTTTTGAAACTCTGTAAAGTCAACATCAAACAGCGTTACAACGAAACGAGTTTTAAAGCTCCGGCACGTGCGGGGATTTTATCGAACGCGTATCACATCAATGATCTGCGGGATAAATGGGATAATTTAGCTGTTATCAATCATCAAAACGGGATGATCGTGATTGATCCTAACGGGAATATTACCCACAAAAATCACGATGAGCATGATGGGATGATGTATGTGCTGCCGTTCGCGTATGATCCTGACGCGAAAGCTCCGATGTTTCACAAGTTTATGGATCTTATCATCCCCGATGAAGCGATACAGATGATCATTGCGGAGTATATCGGGTATATCTTCCTCCCTAGGTATGTCCAAAAGTTTCTCTTTTTATACGGATCGGGGGGAAATGGTAAATCAACACTCATCGACATCATCAAAGCTCTACTCGATCCGAGCAGTGTCAGTAATCTCGAAGTGCTCAATATGCACGGCCATGAACTCGATGCGCTGAACGGGAAGATCCTCAACCTCTCTACCGAGCTGGAGAGCAACGTGATCCTTAATCAGGGACAAATCTCGAACATCAAAAAAATATCGGTCGGTGAAGAGATACAAGTCAATCCGAAGTTTGATAAATCGTATGTTTTGCGAAAACCTCCGAAGTGTATTATGGCGGGTAATGAGAAGCTCAAAGGCGGAGGGATGAACGATGCGCTCACCCGCCGTATGATCCTGGTACCGTTCGATCAATCAATCCCTGAATCCAAGCAAGATGTAAAACTCGTCCATAAGATCGTGGAGAATGAGTTACCGGGGATTTTGAACTGGGCGTTGGAGGGTATGTTGCGTTTCGTCAAGAATAATGACAAATTTACCCGATCAAGTATCATTGATGAGAGTATGGAAAATTACCGTGTCGAAACCGATCAAATATATGCGTATATTAAAGAGTGTTTTGCAGTTTGGGAGGGCGGTACTCCGGATAGACCTGAGATGGTTCGTCATCTCCATGACATCGCTCTTATCTATAACGAAAAAATCAAGCTCCCAACGCAGTTTGTCTATAAACACTATTGTGAATGGGCAGACAAAGAGGGTGTTAAACCGATTAAGCAGGGTAATTTCTCCAGCAAGCTTGCGGAGAAACTCAAAACAAAAATCACGACTCAGCGGGTTCACGCGGTGAGTGTTACGAAAGGGTATGCGGCGGGTGAGGGGCTGGTACCGAACTGGAAAGAGTCGAAACCGCTGAAATGTATCGTCGGGTTTAGCATCCAAAGCGATATTAAAATCACCATCAACGGCTATGAGCTGAGTGTGATGGAAACTATAAAACTAGGGGGAGAGTGATGTTTGATGGGACTGAAAAACCTAATGCCGTATATCTTGGAAAAATAATGGCTATGCCAAAACCTAAATTTATAAAAACAATCATAATAAAGGGGTAATCATGACAATCGGACATATTTCAAAACAGAGTTTTGAGGATAAAGTAACTAAAAAACAAGTTTCCTATTTGGAGATGGTGATCCGTCCTCCGATGATGGAGAGTGCAACGTTTACGATCCAGCACGTAAAGCCTGAGACAAAGCGCAACGAGAATGAGCCTGATTATGTGATTTGGTACCGTGCTCCTCAAAAATCGAAATATCCGTATCCATCGGCGCGTGTCGGTGCATTGTGGAATAAGATCGGTAAAGAGAGCGGGTTAGAATATAAGGGGGGGCATATCGAGCACCCTCTCGCACCTGGTGGGAAAATCAATATCGCGGTGTATGTCGCTAAACCCAAAGAGGGGGAGACGTTACCGTACTCTCACGATGTGGTGTGGTCGGCTCCGAAACCTCAGAGTAATGAGGGCGGATACAGCGATGGCGGATATGCTGCACCGAGCTATGGGAATATCCCCGTAACGGTTCAGAACGCATCGGGTCAAACTACGGGGACTACTACAATGCCTCAACGTGCATCGATGCCGGAGAACACTCTCCCTGAGATCGATATCAACGAAGATGAAATTCCGTTTTAGGAGAGGATGATGGAAGATTTGTATATGTTGCTTTTGATCGTTGGCGGATTGATTGTCTATGATGGGATCAAGTATGTGTGGACGAGATTTAAGCGTCGTTGGGGTGAGAATCCGAGTGATGCTACATATGGGGGGAAGTCGTGAGCCAAATTGAAAAAGAGTTTCTCGCCGAAGAGTGTGGGTTGGATGATAGTCATGTTTACAATTCAGGTGATGGAACAGACCCGATCATGAATCCATGTAAAGGGTGTGCTTATCAAAATGTAGTTCATAAAGAATGTTTTGATTGTGTTGAATGTAGCGAATTTAAAGAGGTAACCCCTATATCATTCGCACCCCATCACCATCAAAAAATCTTAGATCGTACTAAAATACGGACCGCTCAAAAGCGTGATAAGTCGGGGGAGTTTACTATCAACGGTGAGCGGTTTATGGCAGAGCTTGAAGTAGTACTAACGGTACCGGCTTTTATATCGTTGTTCGATAGTGAATTTTATACGCCTGATCAGTTCGGGTTTGATGATCGTAGCGATATGTGGAGATATTACAGTAAATATTTTTTAAATCATGGTTTGATTTTTGTTCATAAGATCAGTGAGGTGGCGTAATGAAAGCAATAGGAATACTTGAAAAATTCAAATATAGCTTAGGATCATCAAAAGAAAGTCTTTTTGACGATCAGGATTCGATTGATCTATGGGATGAAATTGAAGAGGCTATCGCAGAGGTAAAAGCACTTAAAGCCGATAACAAAGAAAAAGATGCACGGATCACTGCATTGTGTAATCCTCCTCATCGTGGGGTATATGAATGAAAAAGCAATCCCCATTAGAGAGCGTATCGCACAAAACGATCATGTGGCTGATCTACATGAGGACTATTTTGGAGTTGGGGATCGTTTATAAAAATGTCGGTGACTCCAAGCAAGTGCATAGCCATAGCCTCAGTCCTACCGCGTGGGGGATTTATTGTCGGATCATCATGCTCGAAGAGGCGATCCGAAACAAATCTGAAAAGCTGAAAGATAAATATTTGGAAGCGCTGGAACTCTCTAAACCAGCATGGGCTAAAGCGCTTGATATGACGGGGGGTGATTACGCTATTTATATCGAGCCTATCGTCGGATCGATGTACTCGCATCACAAACGTGAGCTGAACGCTATCGGGTTGGGTTATGCACCGTTCGGGCGGTTATATGATCTGTATTTCAATAAGCATGAGTGTGATTTGGAAGTGGAGAGTAACAAGCCTGTGGATATCATCATCAAAGAGACGGAGAAAGTTTTGTTTGAATTTAAAAAAGAACGGAAGAGGGCGGCGTGATGTCTGAGCTCACCCCCTCTGTTCAAATGAACCACGAACAAAAAAAAGCGATGGACGTATGGCTCGCGTCCGCTTCGCTCGATAACAATTTCGAGACGATCACCGATAGAGCTCTCAGTGAGGTGCTCGAAAAAGAGCATAGCATTGTGGCCTCAAAGTCTACGATCGAGCGGTGGCGGAATAAGTTTGGGTGGCAGAGTTTTCTCGATTTGAAAGTGGCGAGTGCGGTTGTCACCGATGAGGAGAAAATGGATGATATTAAAAGCGCGGTTGGGGTAGAAGCGGCGAAAGCAACTCTCGTCGATGTTAAGCGTAATGGGGAACTCAATGCCCTGGCGTATTCGATCTTATTTGGAGAGCTTGAAGAGATCAAAGAAAAACAGATCTCCGGGAAACGGATCACAATGGATGAGGCGAAGCTCGCCAAAGATGTCGCAACTCTCACTTCCGGACGTGAAGATAAGCTGATGGATCGTGCGGCGTTTATGGGTACGGCGAAATTGCTCAGTGCCGCTGATATTAAAGAGGCTTTGAAGAGTACCGTTATCGAGTTTGATGACGGTATGGATATTTTTGAAGATGCGGAAGTTTTTGAATGAATATGTCCGCGCGTGAGCAGATACTCTTTGCTAAGCTGATCGCTCCGAATATCTTTAAAAATAAAACCCCAAAGTTTCATATTGAGGTTTTGGATTTCCTCAATGTAAAGCATGATCTCAAAGCGATCGTAATGTTTCGCGGTGCCGGTAAATCAACACTCCTGAATAAAATCCATATTATCAACCGTATCTTTTTCAAGCAAGAACCGTTTACGATCATCGTTTCTGAGAACTCGAAAAAAGCTCAATCGTTTCTCCGGGATATAAAACGTACACTGGTGCGGATGGCAGAGATGGGGTATGACATCCGAAAGGGTGACGTATGGAATGATAGCACCATCGAGATCATCACCGGCGGGAAGATGTGTCAGATCTCTGTTTTTGGTAGCGGGGAAGATCCGCGTGGTTATGTATCGGATAATAACCGTCCGACGTTTATCATCGCCGATGATATCGAGAACCGCAAAAGCGTACGATCCGCAGAGCAACGCGAAAAGCTAGAAGAGTGGTTTTTCCAAGATCTACTCCCTGCGATGGATCCCGATGGGGAACTTCTAATCATCGGTACGATCATGCACGAAGAGCAGCTCCTTAGTCGTGTTTTAAAAGATGAGGATTTCCAACACGTAATTTTCTCTTGTTATGATGATAATGGAGATAGCCGATGGCCGAGTCGGTTCTCCAAAGAGAAGCTAGAGCGCATCATGCGACGATATGAGCGTTTAGGATTGCTCAACGCATTTTACAACGAGTATCTGTGTGTCCCTCAGAATGAGAAAACAAAACTATTTAAAAAACATTTATTCAAATATTACAACGATATTCGCTGGAGCAATGAGACTACGACGTTTACGATCCAAAATGCAGTCGATCATGAGGATGTATTGGTTCGTGATCCTGAGGCGATTATGTTGGATAACGGTTCTGAAATACCAATCACCCACGTAATGCGATACTCAACGATGGACTTATCCTCGGATGGTGCAGATAAGAGTGCTATCGTTACGGTTGCATTTGATTCGGATTCTAACTGGTATATTATGCCGATCACGTCAGGGCATTTTAACCCGTTTAAAAAATCTCTCGAAGCGGTACGGGTTCAGCGTGAGTTAAAGCCTATACGGTTCGGTATCGAAAAGGGTGGAGGGTTGAACGACTTTTTCTATACCATCGATGTCGCACAAAAAGAGACCGATACCTTTATTCCCGTTGAACCTCTCAACCATCAAGGGGTTAATAAAAACATCCGTATCCAAAATCTCTTTCAATATTACTCTACAGGGAAGATCCACCATTGCAGAACCGATCCGCAAACGACATTCCTCGAAGCACAGCTCGGAGCGTTTAACGTCGATATCGTCAGTAAAACGGATGACATCATTGATGCTCTAGCGTACCAGGTGCATTTTGTATCCGGACGAACATTCAACAATGACCAATTCGACTATGACGATCCGTATCTCTCCGGTGCATGGGATGATTAATATTATAATAACATTACTGTAATGTTATAGTGACGTTATATACACAGCAAGTTTTAAGAAATGTAGTTTTATAATACTGTTTTAAATCCTACACAAAGGGGACATTATGGCGGTGGTAGGCTATGCTAGGGTATCTACAGATAGGCAAGATACTGAAAATCAAAAATCAGAGATACAGCGCTGGTGCGCTTATGAAAAAATAGAAGTTACTCAATGGGTATGTGAAACAATAACGACACGCAAAAAAGATCGAGAGATATTCCAACTTATTAATAATATGCATAAGGGCGATACATTGATCGTTACGGAACTATCTCGTATCGGTCGTACGCTTACTGAGGTATTGGGTTTAATTGATATTCTCATGTCAAAAGAGATACGGGTTGTCGTTATTAAAGAGAAGTTCGATATTTGTGATGATAATCCTATGGGTATGCTGATGATACACGTCGTAGGAGCATTTTATCAGTTTGAGCGTAGTATGAACTCAAAGCGTACTAAAGCAGTAATAGAGTCTAAAAGAGCAATAGGGATAAGTGTAGGTCGCCCATACGGAGCTAAGGGTAAAAAGCGTAAGCTCGACGGTAAAGAGTCGAAGATCAAAGAATACCTGGATAAAGGGATGAAAAAAACGGAGATCGCTCGGATGCTGGATGTTGATCGGACGGTGCTTTATGATAAATTAGCGGAAATGGGGGTAAAATCCGATGTGTAAAGCGGTGGAGGCTACAAGCATGAGCGGGAAGATTTATAAGCATAACCCTGTTATTCGCGGTCATATGACCGACTCATCCGATCTGAGCGTATCTGAGGAAGATCAAAAACCGATCGCCCTGGGGGAGTTCGATATCGATTTGTTTAACGCGATCTATTATCATGCACAGCAGAGTTTGTGGAGTGTTGATCCTGATATGATCGATTATGAGTCGGTAACGATGCGCTATTCGGATATGAAGAAATTTATGGGTATCCGAAGCAACGATTTTAAAACGATGACGATCACGGCACTCTCACGTCTTTTGACTACCGATATCGTTTTTGGGAGCTACACGTTTGAGAGCGGTAAAACAGTACGTAATTTGCACGTATCAGCGATATCAGGATTCGCCGAAGAGGTGAATATGGATGCCGATATCTTCCAGGTGGATCTCAACCCGATCATGAGCCGTGCTATGGCGCAGCATAAAAATAATTTTACGATGATCGATCTGAAAAAATCGCGCCGGTTGCAGAGTAAATATGCCAAACGGCTGTATGAATATCTCCTCTCTATGAAGCAGATCGGTAAAGAGGTCAAAGTGGATCTCGATACGATGAATAAATTGCTCGGAATGGATGAGGAAGATTTCAAGCAAGCAAACCGAATTTTGAAACGGAGCTATGATCAGCTCAATGAGCTTGTACCGTTTAGCTATCGATATGACCGCACCATTAAAAAAGTGGTTTTTAGTTTCGGTAAAAAAGAGGAATAACTTTCCCGCAGATGGTACCAACACTTCCCGTAAATGGTACCAATTTTATCCCGTAAATGGTACCGTATGCTCCCGTAAATGGTACCAACTTTCCCGCAGATGGTACCAACACTTCCCATAAATGGTACATTCAGCCCCGTAAATGGTACTTACTTTATTTATTCACACTCTTTTTATTCCTATCAGTAAAGCGTTTGCGCTATTTTCATTCACATCTCTAAATACTCTAAATCTCTTTTAAATAGATATAAATGGTATTCACACCCATTTTTTAAAATGTGAAAACCAATCCTATGCCTATCGTACTCTTTGGAAAATTATTCCGAGGCGAAGCATGGAACTCTCCAAACCACAGAAAAAAGCAAAGTCGATCATCGATGAAGCGTTCTCCCGTCAAAGCAAGTATCACTCTGAATGGCTGACGTATGAACTGTACTATCGGGCGAAGTTTAGCGATCGACAATTACGCAAGATCAAAAAGACAAAACGCTCTCATCTCTTTATTCCGGTGACGCGTAATATCATCAATATCGTCAAGTCGATTTTTACTACGTCGTTTTTCTCTGCCGGTTGTCCGATCGAGGTGACGTATGTAGGACAAAGCGACCCTGCCAAAGCAATGGCGGCAACGGCTCTCGTCAAACACCACTATGAAAAATCAAAACCGTACAAAGAGTTATCGAGGGCGTTTTGGTCTGCTCTGACGATGCGGATCGGGATAGTGCTCACGTTTTGGGATTCATCACGAGGGCGGGTTGTTACCCGTCATATTTCGGTGCGGGATTTGGCGTTTGATTACGAGGCTACGGGGATCGATGATAATCAGTATTTGGCGTATCGATTTTATGAGAGCGGTAACGATATCCACGACAAGATTAAAAGCAAATTTTACACGATCAAGACAAAGGAATTTTTTGGGAATGATGATCCCGAAGATAAGTTTAGCAAGCGGTATAAGATCGAGGAGCTGATCAAACGTAATGTGGATAAGTGGACCGTTATGACGTTTTGTAGCACCAATGGTACATTTTTACGAGAGGCTACTTTCGAGCGTAACCCATTTCAGTATGGCTATGCGATCGATGAGTATGAGTATGTCGATATGGAGCTCCAAAAAGATCAGATTCTCGTTTACGGCGGATCGATGGTGGAACTCACTCGGCAGATCCAGGATGAGATTAACATCAAGCGAAATCAAAAGAATGATATTCAAGAGGAACGGATCACTCCGACCTATCTCGTCGGTGAGGGTATTACGATCAATCCGTTCGATCTGAAAAAAGGTCCCGGAAGCGCGATCAAGTTTACGGGGAAACTGGACTCTAGTAATTTTATGCAGCGACCTGTTCCGAGCGAGGCAGGGCTTGACAATGATTTAGCCACACTTACTAAGGAAGATCTCGAAGATGCTACGGGGGTGAACGGGATCGTGCGCGGCGGTACCAGCTCATCGGATCGCCGAAGCGGTAGAGCATTATCGATCATCAATGCGAACAGCTCCCCGCGTATCGAGGATATGATTTTGCTCATCACTGATACTCTTTTCTACAACTGGGCGAAAACATTTACCTACCTCGCACTCAAACACTCCAGCTCAGATTTGATAGAGCAGCTGATGGAAGATAACTCCAACCCACTCGGCCGTAAAAAAGAGCGATCTCTCGATTTCGACATACGGGTGAATTTCGGCGCGTCGATCAATAAAGACGTACGGCTGGGTGATCTCAAAGATATGCTGATGATGTTCTTGCAAAACCGAGATCCGAATAATGAGGAGGAGCGTGAGTTCATCAACGGCCTCACCAATGAGATCGTCCGCCTCAAACTCGGAGAGAATACGAAAGTGCCTGAGCTGATCAAGGCGCAAGTTCCAACCACTCCACCTGAAAATCCAAATGAATCGGCAGAGCCGCCGCAAGAGATGCCCCTCGATCCCAATGAAGAGCGAGAAAAAATGCTTCTCGCACAGGGAGGGGTGTAAATGTCGTGAAAACTGATGTGATATGAGCGTTATAGTTTTTATGAAAATTCCAAAAGAGGGGTCATTATGGCTGGATTAGAAAAGTTAAAAGAGGACAAAAGCCTCGGTGTTATCGTTGTCAAGCATCCAAGCGGAATGCGTGAAACCAAAGACGGTCACAAATCGAATGAAGGTGAAGTTGGTGACACGCTTTGGATGGGGACAGATCGTAAAACGTATGTCGTCTCTAAAGCAGATATGAAAGAGCGTGGTAAAAATGCTCAAAAAAATACCGCTCCAGCTGGTGCTGGTGCCGGAACAGGAACCAGTGAGGGCGGAGCAGCAGAATGAAATATTTTCTAAAGATCCTGATGATGGCTATGGTGATGTTTATCACTGATCCGGGTGAGGGTGGAGGAGATGGAGGTAGCGGTGATGGTATCGAGCCTCCTGAGGGCGGTAATACACCACCACCCTCTTCATCTGCTTCAAATAATTCAGATGGGGGACAAGAGACAATCTCTATCCCTAAAGAGGTGTACGAGAAGATCACCAGTTCGGTCGAGCATATGGAAAATATGCACGCGATCAATGCCGCCCTAACCAGCATCAAATCGGAGATTCCTGATTTTGATCTCGGAAAGGTTCACGCAAAACTCGAAGAGATGCACAAAACTGACCCGGATGCAGCTAATGCACTCAATCACCCTGCTGGGTGGAAGATGCTATGGAAGTCCGAAATTGCTGAGGGTGATGTAAAAGCGGATGGTGTGAATGGCGGTCGTAAAACAAGCGGTGATAATCGCAGAGATTTAGTGGATCGTATCCGCAGCGGTGAGGCTGACGCTGGAGAGCGTGCAAGTCTTTTAGAAAAATACCTATAGGAGGGTAAATTATGGCAATTGAATTAATGAATACGGCTGAAGCATACGGCCATGATATGGATCTATTTAATGAGATTCATGAGATCGGATGGAGTGAGACTCCATTTCTTTCAAGTTTGACTATGAAAGCGCCTCGTGCTCGTTCAGGAGCATATAACGGGCATAACTGGAAATATCGAAATCGTCCAAAAGGGAAAGCAGACAATAAGCATATTGAGGGTGCTCCATCATCTGCTGCAACAAAATATGGACTCGGATCAGGTTTGAATCATTATCAAATTCTCCGAGATCCATTTGGTGTAACCCGTTCTGAAATGCGTACTAGTAATACTGATGGTAAAACTGAACTCGCGGCGCAGGGGGATATGGCACGTATCGATCATATGCTATCTTTTGAGATGGCTTTGGTGAGTAATAATGCACCTGTACAACGTGTAGGGGATACAGTAGCCGGTCAGATGGGTGGGTTAAAGCATTATTTGACTGCAAATACTGATTTAGGCGCTACTGGTGCTACTTTGGATTGGGGGCTTTTGCGTGAACTGCTTAAAATCCAATTTTTGAACGGTGCAGCTACTCGATATGTGATGATGGGTGATAAGCAAAAAGACGCTTTGGATGATATCTTGTTCCAAAAAACATCTGCCCTTGCATTTAATGTCACGAAGATCGATAACAATGTAACTAATATTGGGAATACGGCGTACGGAAACAACATCAAAGTTATTCTTAACCCATTCCTCGCGGATGATGAGATCATTTCGTATAACACTGATTTCATTTTCCCAGTGATTTGGGATCCTACTCATATTGCACCGGTTAATGGTGATTATGACGGTACGAAAAAAGAGTTTATCACGGAAGCTACGCTCCACGTAGGACATGAGTATGCGCTCGCGCGTCTCAAAGGTTTGGCGGTTTAATCATGGCAACGTATGGCGAAGTAACACGACGTATCAAGTTTGAAACGGTATCGGATCGATCCGTCGATGATGTAAATATGGTCGATATCGTTTACTCCGCCATCAAAGAGGTGGCGCAGATTTGCGCCCCTATGGAACTGATCAGTATCGATATCTCTGATCCGATTTTACGATGGATCGACGATGTGAATTTTATCCGTATCCCTATCAAACCTGACGGTACTGAGAGCGATAGCATTGACATCGACGATCTTTTGAGCGAGGCGGTTGTTTATATGGCGTGCAAGCGGATAAGCCGCGATCACAAAGCTGATTATGATTTATTGGCTAAGCGGGTGATCAATAATTACCAGTGGTCATTATATGAATCTGTGGAGGATGAGAACGATGTTTGATGCACAGAAAACCGATCAAGTGATGAGCGTGTTCGGGTTGAATCCTCCCTACACGATAAAGCATACGACAAACGGGAGAGAGTTCTCGTTTGAGGAGGAGTTTATTCTCACCCTCGATCACTATTTTTGCGGTGATGGAGCGTCCGCCCCGGATCGATCTTTTTTTAATTTTGTGAACGGTTATGCTGCTTATGCCGACACGGGTGTAGATACGGCTAAAAAAGTGTATATCGCGCTCGATCAATATTTATCTACTATAGGAGTTTAGTATGAGTGGTTTTATCGAAAAAATCAACCAAGTCGCCGCAAAGCTCGGCATCATCGAAGAGGCAAACAACATCTTCGATGAGGGGGTCATCCCCGTTCTCGAAGAGATCGCCGCCCTCGATCTCTCCGAAGCAATCGTTGACCTCAAAAAAGGGACGTTCTTCGGTAATCGCAAGATCGATATCGATCTCTCTCTGAACAAAGTGGGGATCACTGAGGGGATGAGCACCGTTGCGGCGATGGCGATTTGGGAGGATACGACTACTACGGTGTATTACTCATCGGCGACGGTGACGTTTGTGGATGGGATGATCGTAAATGTTCCGTTTGTGAATGACGATCTCGCTCCGATCAATATCTCTAATCACGGGACGCTCGTAGTTCAGCTCATGAACAATCTCGCGTTTACGACGAAGCTGACTGAGACGGGAATTATCGATGATATCGGCGGTGAGACTGGGGTGTTGGTTCGTGTGTACGATATCGTCGGGCAAACGTCGAATATCGAGAGAATCCAACTTCACGCGGTGGCGGGTTCGTATGTCGATCAGAATCCGGTTTATTACTGGGGGAAAACGACTTCGGCATTTCAAACGCTCTCGATGCGTACTGCCGACATCATCAAGCTCGGTAACGATATCGACTCGATCATCATCCTCGCGAACCGTATCACTGAGATGTTGGCACTCCAAGAGCGTATCCCTGAGTTTGTCACAAATCCTGATAGTCTCTATACGAATATCGCGAAACTCGTAGCGATCCATGCACAGCTCGCGGGAATCGTATCGATCTATAACGATATCAAAGTAGGCGGGACGAACTACATCAACACGGCGGGGGCTGATTTGCTCCTCGTGGATTCTAAGATCATAACGGTGGCTACGGATTTACAGCTGGGGAATCTATCGACGTTGAAAATCGTCAAGGATGCTATCGCTCATGTAATCGCCGTATCGGGTCATATCGCCAACGTCGATACGGTAGCAACGAATATCGCTAAAGTCGATACAGTCGCCGCGCAAAACGCTAATATCAACACCCTCATCGCTAACCTAATCGCACTCCAAAACGCCAGTGCGAATGCGGCATCTGCTGCGGCATCGGCACAAACCGCTACGGACAAATCAAACGAGATTAAAAACGTCTCTGTTGGGACAACTTCGACGGGTGCGGCGGGATCGCTCGCTAATGTCGTTTATAACCCGCTGACCGGAAAGTTTAGTTTTGTGATTCCGCAAGGGGTAAAGGGAGACAAAGGGGATGCGTTTGCTGTCAATGCGGTAGGGCTTATCGCTGGGCGTACACTTTATGACGCACAGGCGCAGGGGTTCAGCTTTCTTGCGATAGATCAGGCTCTCATCTATTTCAAACTCTCTGCTACGAGCGGGGATTGGTCGGTCGGTGCGCCGTTTGGTAAAGGGGATAAGGGAGATATAGGTAATACCGGAAACGGGATACTCGATATCCAGTTTAGCAGCACGACCCATGTGAGCGGGTTGGCGGCTCAGAGCGGAGGGGTGGATACCTATACGATCACTTATACCGATACGACTACGGATGAGTTTATCGTGCGTAATGGGTTGGATGGTGTGTTGATCAATGATGCAACTCTTTCGCTGATCGCTACGTGGTCGAGTCAGAAGATTAGTGATGCTTTGGCAGCTAAGGCGGATGCGGCTGCTGTTACTCTTGCGCTTGCGGATAAGGCGGATGCGGCTGCTGTTACTCTTGCGCTTGCGGATAAGGCGGATGCGGATGCTGTTGCTCTTGCGCTTGCGGATAAGGCGGATGCGGATGCTGTTGCTCTCGCTCTTGCTGATAAACAAGATACCCTCGTAAGCGGGGGTAATATCAAAACAATCGGGGGTGTATCAGTACTTGGTGCTGGCGATATATCTATAGCTTCGATACCTAGCATCACAGCAGGAATGAAAGTTATAAATTCGTCAACAACCTTTATAGCTCCTTTTACTGGGACAATCAAAGTCACTGCCATCGGTGCAGGGGCTAGCGGAGGTGCTTGCGTTAGTGGAAACGGAACATCATGCTCGGCTACAGGAGGATCGGCTGGGGGATTTGCCCAAAAGACTTTTAATGTAAATCAAGGAGATGAATTTATTGTTACCATCGGTGCAGGCGGAGCACAATTCACTACAGCAGATAACCTTCCACGAAGCGGGAATAATGGAGGTAATACTTTATTCATCGGTGGTGCAATAAATATAGTGGCTAATGGCGGGATAGCAGGAACTGCAAATAAAGGCGTAAACGGGACATTGAATGGTTCATCCGGTGGTATGGCAACAGGTGGAGATATAAATCATCAAGGTGGCAAGAGTGGCAATGCTATAAACACTAACACAGGCTATTGTGTGTCTGCTACTGGAGGTGCCGCTGTATCAGTTTTTGGTGTGTCTGCTGACTCTGGTAATGCAAGCGCAACTGCCTACGGAGCACAGGCTGCTTCTGGTGGATCTGGGGTATTTCCAAGCGGTTATGCGTCAAATACGAATGGGTCAAATTTTACTATTTCAATCGGCGGAGGGGCGTTTGGACGATCAAGCTCTATGCTCAATGCCGTTGTTGCAGTTGAAGGGGATTTGGTTCTTGGAGATCCATCTATACCTATTTATTTTAATTCTGATACATCTACAACTGGGAATGCAGGAGCAGGTTCAAGCGGAAGTTTTTCCGGAAGTTCAGGAGCCGCGAAACCGTTCGGTGGGAGCGGAGGGGTAGCTACAGCATCTTCAGGGAATAGCGGTACTGCAGGTATCGGTTCCGGTAGCGGTGGTGTTGCAAATTATGGAACAAACATGGTTACGGTAGGAAAAGGCGGTAATGGAATTGTATTTATCGAATATGAGGGGGTCTAAATGCCAAGATTTAACATTTTAAATGAGCAAAACGAAGTTATAAATACAGTTGTTGCAGATATAGATTTTATGAATGCTAATTACTCTAAATTTTTAGAAGTTGTAGAGGCAATTGGTAAAGATGTGCCGCAAAGTGTGACTCCATTACAAGGTGAGTTAGCTATCGAAGCGGCGGGGATGTCTGTGCAATATGAGGCTTGGAAAAATGATCCTGTCCGTACTTTTGCTGAGAGAGCATTTATAAATCGTGCTCAGGTTTGGAATCGTAATGATCCATTGATGATCGGTGCGGCTACTGCATTGGGGATGAGTGAAGCACAGTTGGATGAGTTGTTTATTTTGGGGGCGACGTTATGATGAACTTTATCCTAATGCTCATCGCCATCATCTTGGTTGCCACTCTCTCACTCCCTGTTCTGATTGGGAATACGGTTCGTAAGTTATTCCGCCCTGAAAAGATCAAAGAGTATTTTAAAACCGTTGCTATCGGGTTCGATCAAGCCGGTGGGTCTATCCTATACGGTCAAGAAGATTGGACGGTGAGTTCATGGACGTACCACTTGTCTCGTCGGGGGAATCGGTCGGCTTACTGGTTTATGCGGTTTATCGATCTGCTGTTCGGTACGGGGCATTGTGAGGATAGTTTTTACAATGAAGCGCAGAAGATGACTTTTAAACCGGAGTGGATGTGATGGATTGTGAGGCTTGTAGAGCAGAGTTAAAGACTGTTAAAGAAAGGATGTCAGACCTATCCGATTCTACATCTGAAAGTTTTAGAGATATTTGGGTGGAAATCAATAAGCTCAAAGATAATCATAACGGTCATGATAAAACGATCTTACTCCTCACGCAATCTATCGAGTTTATGAGCAAAGAGCTTACTAAGTCAATTACTACGCTATCAGAGGCTCTAAGCGGTCATTTGAAAGAAGAAGAGCAAGAGCGAAAAGACACAATAAGAGAGCTTAAATCTCTTGGGTGGAAAGTGATCGGATCTATCTTCTTCACGGGTATAGCTGCAACATTAGGAATTAAATTAATAGGGGGATAAGTAGATGATTCGATCAGATCAACATGTACGCTGGAAAGTTTTACCTAATGTCGATTATGGGCGGGATCTCAATGCTCAGATCGCTGGTGCTCCGAATTTTTATTACGGTGAGGTGGTGCAGTCTAAGACTGCGGTGAAGCATGGGATTAAAAATATACCGACCGAAGCAGAGTGGAAGCGTGCCGAAGCGTTTGCCCGTAATGTCCTCCAGCCGATACGCAATCGATTTGGGGGGCTGCATCTCGAATCGTGGTTCCGATGTATCGAGCTGAATACTCACAAAGATATCGGCGGATCAGAGTTAGGGTTTCATCCTACCGGAGGTGGTGGAGATATCGAACGTCTCGATGGCGGTCCACTCATGGAGATGTTGGAATGGGCATATCACAATCTACCTGAGTTCGGAGAGATTATCGCGGAGCACTTTCCGAATGGTTGGGTGCATATCGGGTACATTGCGGGTGATAATCGCCGCAAACTGAAACTCAAAGATGCGACTCATCATTTTGTACGTGTCAGTATCGAAAAACTAAAGGAGCTGTACGGATGAAAAAATTTGGAGCTATTCTAAAGCGGCTTAAATCAAAAACGTATCACGTAGCGGTAGCGATGATGAGCATAGGGATCGAGGTCGAGATGTATTCTCCTGAGATAAAGCAAGTGGTGGCGGATAAGATCGGGGTATCGTGGGGGATCGTTTATGCGGTCATGTTTGCGTTATCAATGAAGCTCATGCGTGAGATAACTAAGGAGCCTATTTCGGCGAAAGGGGAAAAGAGTGTTCAATATAACGGATCAGATCAAAACGTGGATAGCGGTGGGAATGATGGCGACGATTGTGATACTGGGGTTGTGGGTCTCATACCTAAAACTCGCAGTGATTCCGATACTGGAGAGGGACAAAGCAATCCTCAACGAGACGATCAAAACGAAAGAGGCGTTACTTCTCGCTCAAAGCGTCGCCGCAGAGCTAAACGCCGTAAATGAAAAAGAGGTTGTTCAGATACCGATTCGAATAGAACGGATCACACGGGAGCTTGTGCCGATCAAAGAAGAGATTATAAAATGGAGGGATTCTAATGAGACGAATTGCAGTGTTGGGCTTGATAAGCTCTATGAGTTTGATTTCCGTGGGGTGTTCAACCGCACAATCACAGCCAGTGATCGTGAAAGTACCGCAGAAAGTCGTGATCGAAACTCCACTATACCCGAACATTATCAACCCTAAAGAGTGGTGTGAGCGTAACGAGAGCGAGTGTATCAGTGGGATCGTAGCGTATAACTTTATCGAGGCGGTGGAGTTTGGGGCTAAGTATGATGTTAATGTTAAGGCGTATCGGTGAGGGGGAGTAGATGACGTTTGATGCTTTTAAAACCAATGCAACGGCTCTTGCCAATGAGGGGGGATTAACCGGTAAAGAGAAAGCTTCTTTTCTCATATCGGCGTTACAGATTTTTATGCAAGCCGAAGCGGAGATTGAGAAAACTAATCTACTTATCGCAGCGGAAGCGCCTGTTAAAACCGCGCAAACTGCACTCTTGAATCAGCAAAAACTAACAGAGATCGAACGCACGGAGCAAGAGGCCTATCGCAACACTGTTTTGATGGTCGATGAGCATTTTAAAAATTTAGGTCAAACTACTCTAGCGGAAAAACAGACATTATTGGCGGTTCGTCAGACTAGCGCATTTGATGATAAACAAAAGACCGATAAAGCGAAAATGGCTCAGGAGTTGGCAGGATCTATTTTCATCGGCGGCGGTACTGCACCTGTAGAAACGTGGACCTGGTCAAAAGGTCTCGTGGACGCGATACAATGCAACTCGTAAAAGAAGATGGCCAATCGCTCGTTTCTGCTTATAAAGAGTATCTTGTCGCCGTGTTGATCGGTTCTCGCAAGTGGCGGCGTGATTTGATAACGCACTGGACGACGCACGGCGGATCGGACTTTATAACGATAAACAGCAAAACGTATTGGGGCGGAACGTTTAGTCTGCAACATCTTAACGAACATCCTGATATGGTGAAGATGGCGGATTATCTAGGAATTGACGATGCCGGAAAATCTGAGATCAGCAATATCGGCAATGATGCCGATTGGACGCACGCCTATTTCCGACCAAAACCCAAAAGCGAAAACCCCTATACCGCAGAAAATGTTGCCTATATGTTCAATAATGGGTTACGTCCGCTATGTGTATCCAAAGGGTTGAGCAGCGTTGTTTTTAAAAGCGCCAATATTGACGTTCCGTTTGTCTATTTTACCCGCACCGTTATCGATGTAAACGGTGTCGTCACCTCCGATACTATCAGCTACCAATCTTCTTATCTTCCTGAAAACAGTTCCGTATCCTCTTCTTCGGTTACGACGGGTATGCCTCCCAATGAAGTGACAACCGTTACGACGACGACGATCACAACCGGACTCGATAGCCCTTATAACCATATTCCTAGCGCTATCAATATGAAAGGGGGAATACGCACCTCCGCCTCTTTTGTCGGGCTGGATATCTATAATACGACACATGATGTTACCAGTGATCTGTTGGTGACTCCGCTCAATGCTTTGGGAAATTCAGGAGTCGGAAACGTATTGGGGGCAATTTATAATTGTACGGGATTTTTTGAGCAGTTTTGCCCCCATACGATCAGCGTCGAGCTGATTAGAACGGTAGATAGTCTATTGCATATCGGGTCGAAGTGGATATTTCAGGCATGGGACAGTTTCTCAATGGGGGATTACTCATGGATGAATGTTAATAACGTAATCGACTACCTCTATCCATCACTTGTGATCGGAGCATCAAAAGAGGATGATTATTTCGGGTTCAGCACCAGCAATAATTTTAAAGGGAGAGCAACCAAAACTCAGCATATCAAGAACCTATCGGGATATGTGATGGATATCATCGACGGATCGATCACCGGAAATACACTTTTGTCAGATATTCTGCACCCCAGCCCTTATACATGGGCAATTGTCGATAATAACCGCCTGTGGTTCGAATACGACTATATCATGGCGATGGATATTAAAGAGTTCGCCCATCTGCTCACGCTCCATCTCGATATCGAAGCGGGGAAAGACAGCAGCGGATTTTGGGGATCGTTTATCGGGAGTTTTGTTGGTGCGGTATTAAAGCTGGTTAGTACGGTGATTGGAGCGTTTTTTAAAGTCGTAGAGTTATGTGATTTTATCATGAAACCCACCATCCGTGCCGTACTGAAAATGCTGGGGGTAAACGGGGTTAAACTGGATCGTATCATGGCGGCGTATACGGAGATACGGAATCAAATCGCACTCATTGTTGTGACATTGGGAATTGGAGCGTATATTAAAGCGGCTTCCGCTACGGCTGAAATAAGCGCCGCAACCGTAGAAGCCGGAGGATCTGCCCTCACTGCTAGTGAGAGCGGGATGATTTTGGATAATTTTATGGAGATGGCATTTACTTTTAGCAATACCCAACTGGCTGGATATGCTCTTAATGTCGGAATGGGGGCTTTTGGGGCTGTTAATGCAGTAGGGGGAAGTGCATCGCAACCAGTACACACAGTTGAAGAGGTCGAACGATCCTCTAATCCAATGCAAATTGTATACGGGGATAGTAATATCGATATTGTCGATGCGATCTATATGAGCATGGATGATCCGATGATGATGCTGGAGATGGCGAATGATCCGTTTGCTATCGTGTATTCGTGAAAAGTGATCTTAGTGATCGTTTATCATGTAGAAAAATATTAGGGGGACGTGATGGCTGGTTATGCTAATTGGGCGGATGGTATGGGTGCTGTATCCGGAAGCGGAGTCGGGGTTATGGATGTACTCTCTGGAATCGGAAGCGGAGCTATGGGATGGCTCAGTGATGGAAAAAATCTCCAGGGATTAGGGACACTCGTCAGCGGGGTTGGTGGTGCATGGGCTGGGCTAGAGCAAGCCAAACAATCCAAAGCGCTGCTAAATCTCCAAAAGAGCGCCTATGATGATGAGAAGAAACGACGTGATGCGGCGCAACTGGCGATTAATAGCGCGTGGAGTACGACACCGACTCCTATGGCATCTCTTCCCCTCGGAGGTGCGTAATGGGTCCGAATCCGCTCGCGGCATTGAGTACGATTAACCCCTCTCTTATCGGGTATATGGGTGGGTATGGAAAAGCGTTCGGTGCTCTCGGTAATTCGATGGAGAAGATGGGGCAAGCGAAGCTCGATTTAGAGCAGAAAGATATTGAGAATAAAAAATCTAATGCGTATTTGGATTTGCAAACCAATTATTACAACGATGCTAAAACATCGCGCGATAAAGCGGAGCAAAAAGCGATAGATACGGAAAATAATCAGCTTGATGCAGCTCGATGGGTGGCAAATAAATATAACTTACCGCTTGGCGAAGAGATTTCCGGTCAAACTGATCCTGAAACGTATGCTCAGAATTCACGTGTATTAAAAGGGTTAGGGATAGATGGTATAAAAGCTCTTACGCCGCAAGAGCGAAAACTCAAAGAGATTATTCAGGGTATGGATGGAACTGGAACAAAAATCTACACTAATGGGGATGAAGAGCCTATTGGTGCATCCGGTGGTCAGATATTCAATCCTCAGCGAACAAAAACGGAAACGGTATTTAAAGGCGGTAAGCCGTTCCAGGCTGTTACGGACATTCTAACTCAGAGAACGGCTTATATCCCACTTGAAGGTCAAACTGAAGATATTTACAAAGAGGGTGTCCGGTTTGAAAATGATAAAAAGTTAGACGGAGTTCGTACAGCAAACGATCTGTATGCAGATACACAAAAACGTCAAAATAAAATCAACTATGATATCAAAACAGAAGCCGCAAATATTGAAAAAGGCGGTGGAAAAGTTATTAATATGGATACTGTAAATAAATTACCTGAGCGCGCTCGTATCGAAGCTATGAGCTACATTAGACCGCATGAAAGCGGTTTGAATTATGTTCCAGGAAATGTTTACTCTGATTTTATGAAAACATTTGGTAAAAAGTGATCCTATCGGAGCGGTACACTAAAAACAAAAAGGGTGTGCCATGTCCACATTTAAAGATCTCGGTATCGATGCCTATGAGATCGATCCCGCGAAAGTAAAACTACCTACCCTCCCTCTCGGTCAAAACAAGACTGCTACCGCTAAACAACCTCCCAAATCATCATACGATCAAGTGCTCGATTCCGATACGACGCTTGGATCATTGCTGAGAGGTTTAGCCGCTACCGGTGGCAGAACTCTATCATACGTCAATGCAGGAGCCGAAGCGTTAGGGGCTGACCCTGTAGTGAGTCCTAGAGAGATCGATGGAAAACTTAACTATCTCGAACAGCGCAAAGAGCAAATCGTCGAAAAAGATATGAGCCCTACCCGTAAGCGCGAAGTGGACGCTATCAAAAAAGAGGTCGAGAAAGCGCAAGGATTGGGATCGGTACTCCCTATCGCTAAACAGATCGGCGATACCCTGATCCATCCGAGCGAATGGACGGCTCAGGGTGTGGTCGAGAATTTTTCACCATCGGATCCTCTTAACCTCGCTGGTTTAGGTGCCGGGTCAATCCTTGCTAAACCTGCTAAATCGATTCTAACCAAAGCTCTGCTAGGTGGTACCGGTGGTGCCGCCGAGGGTGCAGTTATCGGAGGAGCCGGAGAGTATGCGTCCGCTATCGGTAGAGGACAGAGTGACGAAGAGGCGCAAAAGGCGGCGATAGCCGGAACGGTAGGGGGAGTCCTCACTGGTGGAGTGATGGGAGCCGGTGCGGGGGTGATGACAAAACCCCGCTTCGCCTCTGATAACATTCTCTCAAAAGTCGATCAGCATATCGGAACACATGAAGTTAATCATGCCTCAATCATGGATAACGCTCTCATGCAAACCCCCGATGGGGAGACATTTAACCCCGATACAGATATCGGCTTTACCCGTGAAGCCCCAAGCGTCACCGATCACCCCGCCGATACTCTCCCCGATGTCGATCATCATGCCGTGTATAACAGTGTCATTGCCGATATGCTCGATTCGGCACGTTCTGAAAACGCCCAGGTATATGATCAAGCTCGTGTGATGGCAGAATCAGGGGCGAGTACTGAGCAGATGAAATCGTATATCGACAATGCTTTTACCCCGACCCGTGATGATTTAAACATCGATGATTTGCTCAATGGCGGAGAACCTATGCCCTCACGGTTATCGGGGATGCGGATCATCGACACACTGGAGCGTAATATTGCTATCGCTATTAACGATCCTATGGGGGCACGTACCAACGATCAGATCAAAGCGGCTCTCAAAAAAGAGGGGGTATCCAACGAATACGCCGGAGTATTTACGAAAGCGTATGCGGCAAAAGACCCTACGATCCTCACCGAATACATCGATGCGAAAACATCTCCTCTACGTGATGAGATCCGTGCCGTAATCGATGAGCGTATCGGAACCTATAAGACCCAAGCCGAAGAGCAAAAAGCACTAAGATGGGCAAACACCGTTCCTGAATCAGCACAGGATCTCGTTAACCATCCCAAATTTGCAGAGCATCTAAACGAGAGAGCCGATGTGAGCGCATCCGATGCCCGTTATGCACAGGTACGCACTGCCGATCTCGCACTATCACATGAGAACAACGGAGGGGGATATGAGACGGTAGTACAGCAACTGGCACAGTTTGATCGAAACTATAACTATGATTTCGAGATGACGAAAAAAGACGTGGCGGATATCAAAGCTGGACGATGGAGTAATGAGCTAGTCCAAAAGCTCCGGAATGATTTGGATCGTCGGGATAATGATCCTCTCTATAATCCTGAAACTCCATCGATCCGACTACAGCGTGAGATGAGTGATGCGGTAGGAGCGGATCAAGCTCTCATGAATATGGCACTCATCGATGGACGTGCTAAAGCTATGGGGATCACCCCTGATGAGCTGATCGATCGAAGCGGGTTAAGTGTTGAGAATATGCGAGATTTTGATGGGGCGCAGTATGTCAATGATTTGAAAGAGGCGGAACAGCTGTTCCAGGTAGATATGGAGAAACGATATCTATCCGGAGATCGGGTAAATATCGAAGCTATCCGAAAAGATGCAGAGGAACTACCGCCTCGTATAAGAACGTATGAAGAGTTTGACAAAATATTTAAACCGGATGAAAATGGGGATACGGCCGTTATATCAAAAGGGGGTATAGAGGTAGCGTTTAATGTACGTGGTGCATGGGAGCATTTCAAGCCGAATAAAAATACTCATTTTGATTCAAGAGAGCAATTCTCAGGAGCTTTTGTAAATACGTTGCTCGATCCGGTAGCTGTAGTAAAAGAGCCGCATAAAAGCAGAGATTACGTTTTTTATAAGCCGTTTAAAGATGATCATGGTGTTTATAACATGGCGGCGATTAAGTTCAGTAATGGGAAATTTACCTATTTCGATCTACAACCGATAAATAAAGTCAAAGATATTATAAAAGCAACTGAGGGGAATACACTGTATTTTAAGTATCGTAGGGGAAGCGGAGGCTCAAATGAGCATACTACGAGCCGAGAGGCTGTACACACTTCCGATACAGAAATCTTACATCAAAATGATACTAATGTCAAACCTACCCTAAAAACCGTCAATGATACGGTGATTTTAAAAGATTGGATGGGACTGGATCGTGCACTAAAAGATGGAAAAATCGATGCGATCACCGATAGGAATCAACCTGGATGGGTCAGTGCTAAAGAGATCGATGATGCACGTGTCGCCATTAAAAACTCTACCCCCTACATGGAGGGTGACGCGCGGATCTATGAGTACCGCAACGATCGCGGAGATATGTTCCGGATCGTATCGGATAAAGACGGGTTTAGACTGCACTCCGATCGTGCTGCCGGAGAGGGGAAAGAATCGGCATCATACGACTACACCCCGCAACATGAGGATGCACGTCGGCTACATCAAAAAATCCCCGATGTCAAACTCACCGACGATCAGATCAACGGTATGGCAGAACTGGGGATACGTGAGGGGGATATGCAAAGCGTTATCTATCTCTTTAAAACCGCCGATGCCTCCACCCTGCCCCATGAGCTGATGCACGTATTTGAGCGGACGTTATCCGATGTCGAACGCTCTGCCGTCGATGATGTGCTAAAAGATTACGCTCCCGGAACTCCGCGCAAAGAAGCCCTCGCCCGTTATTTCGAGAAATATCTCGCGGATGGTGAAGCCCCTACTCCTGAACTCAAAGGGGTGTTCGATAAGTTTCGTGATTGGCTCACCTCTCTATGGGAGAACATCATCCATGACGGAAGCCGTGATTTTAAACTCACCGATGCTCATCGTGAACTTTATCGTGCACTATTGGGAGATCGAGAAGCGGCCGCTAAACTCTCAGAGCGATATGATGGTATCGTAAATGAGCAGATCAGGGCTGAGGCGGAGGTGTTGTTTCAACGCAGTGAACAAACCACAGAGCGTTTAAAATCTCTCAGTGATCGATGGGATGATATTATCGATATCGGTTTTGATAAAGTCGGGAGAGCTTTACGCGGTGTCGATGGGGATGGTAATCTCAAAATCAATCCTAAAAGTTCAAATCTCCTCATTAATGCCGGTCAGAGCATAGCCGAATGGGCTCGTGAGAATGTGATTACGAACGGATCCCGTACTGATGCGTATTTAGATGTGATGGATCAGTTCTCGCAAGAGCGTGGATATCTCGAATCCGAAGCGGCCGCATTTTATAAATCGCTCAAAGAGTTTGATGATGTCGCGATCAGTGTTCCAATGCACCAGGGCGAGATGACATCGCACGGCGCTCTTCTCGTTCGTGCTTTGGGTGGGGATATGGATCCGTCCTCCCTCCCCTCTTCTCTAAAATCGCATTATGACTCATTCCGCCGTATCATCGATGCAAACGCAAAGGCTCTCATCGATGCCGGAGAGCTCGCACCCGAACACGCGATGGAGAATTACCTCAAACGGTTCTATCAGCAGCACATCGATCCTGATCGTCCTCTCTCTGTAGGGAAACAAGTGATGGATGGGAAACACGCCCGTGCCGATATCGATTTTGATGCACGTCGGGAGCTTGGTCAGGTCGAAGATGCGGCGTATGTTATCACTCGAACGATTCTCGATCAGCGTCTCCAGCTCACTAAGTCGATGATGTTCCAACGTCTATCAGAGCGTATATCGACCGATGCGCCGCGTGATGGGTTTGTAAAAGTCCCCTCCTCCAAAGCTTCAGATGGTAAAACTCCGATCTATGGGTCACTAGCGGGTCGATACGTCGATAGAGGAACGCTCAAAGATTTGCAGGGGATGTATGATTTTGGAAGCGCACTGGATCTGATCGTACGGGGGATGTCTCCAGCAGTAGATTATGTGAAAGTAAACATGACCGTAAAGAATCCGGGAACGCACGTCTATAACGTCGTATCGAATATGACGATCGCTACACTGGACGGTCACATGAGTGAAGTAGCTCAGGTGATCAACATGGCAGTAAACGATAAACCGAAGTTTGAAAAGCTCGTGAAGATGGCGAATAAGATGGGGATGAACTCGATGCTCGCCGATATGGAAGCGGATCTCGCTCAAAAGCTCGGCAAAGGTACTCATCCGATTACGAAGATCGTTAAAAACCTTTGGGCGGCTGAGGGGACAAAAGTCGGGGATAAGGTTAGAGCGGCGTACGATTGGGAAGATAAGGCGTTTAAACTGGCGAAGTTCTATCATGAGCTTAAAAAGAATAATATGCGTATCGATGATGCGAGTTTGAAATCGGCATGGGATAAGGTCAATGAGGTGTACGTCGATCACACGACACGTCTCCCTACCGCGATCCGAAATATGGATAAATCAGGAATTTACCCGTTTATG
>Ga0209800_10001197_pt1 | contig 29001 bp, 20 predicted proteins | sample Higcelweek8metaG_FD_187174 | JGI IMG/M metagenome (GOLD analysis project Ga0209800, IMG submission 187174) | Freshwater pond sediment microbial communities from the University of Edinburgh, under environmental carbon perturbations - High... | ecosystem: Environmental > Aquatic > Freshwater >...
TGGACCCTCCCCCTCCCAAAACTTTCAATAGCTTTGCCCCGCCTCGCGAGACGCTCCCCCCCGTCGGGGGGGGCCGGGGGGAATCATTCCCCCCGGGCGGGGGTGGGGCGCGGGGAGGGGGCGACGCCCCCTCCCCGCTACTCCCCTTCCATCTCCGTAGCCCCCAGCACCCGCAGCTCGTTGGTCAGCGGGTCCACCTTGCCCAGGCGCAGTTCGAACGGCTGCCCGGGCCGGATCTTCTCGCCGAGCTGTTCGCGGTTGGCGCGCACATAAATTTGGAAGTCAGGGAGGGCCAGGGTGACGAGCGCGCCGCCCGACTCCACCACGACGCCGGTCCAGGTTTTGGTCCGGCACTGCTGACGCAGGTGCAATAGTTTCCAGTAGCGGGGCCGGAAGCGCTGGATGCGGCCTGCGGCGTCGGTCTGGGCCCCAATATCCGGCAGGCGCTGCTCCAGCTCGGCCCGGGACCACCTGGGCTTTCCCGTAGCCAAAAACTGGCGCAACTGGGCCAGATTGACCAGGTCCACGTAGCGGCGAAGCGGCGAGGTCACGGTGGCGTAGGCCTTGGCCCCTATGGCGGCGTGCGGTCGTGGCGCAAGTTCAAGGCTTGTGGGCGGCAGGTGCTTGACCACGTGGTGGATGTCCTCGGGGCGGCTCCATATCCCGGCCAGCTCCTTGGACAAAACGGCGTCCTGGGTGCGAAACAAAAGCGGAAATCCGTGCACGGCGGCGAACGCGGCGGCCGAGGAGTTGGCCAGGATCATCAGTTCGCTGACCAGCAGTTGCGCGGCCGGATGCTCTTTTTGGGGCGCAAGCTCAACCTGGGGATCATCGGCAGGCCCGGTAAGCACGACCTCGGGTTCGCTACGCTCGATGATCGCCGCCCCGGCGGCCACCCGGCGACCACGCAGGATGCCTGACAGCCGGGCGCAAAGGGCCACGCTTTCCCCAGGATCGCCTCCGGCAAGCTCCGCCTCCACGTCGGCGTAGGTCCGATTGACGACCGTCACCACGCTGGAGCGCATGGAGAAATTCCGGGTCGCGCCTTCGGCGTCCAGATCCCATTCCATGACCAGGGCCGGACGCGGCGCGCCGGAAACCAGCGAAAACAGGTCGCAGGACAAGGCCTCGGGCATCATGTGGCTTGTGCCCTCGGGCAGATAGACGCTGCTGGCGCGTCTGGCCACGGCCCGGTCAAGCGGCGCGTCGAAGGCCCACAGGCAGGCCGGATCGGCCAGGGCCAGACGCACCAGGAAGCCGCCGTCAGCCCCGGGCGCGACGTGAAAGGCGTCGTCGATGTCGCGGGTGGTGGCCGAGTCCACGCTGACGAACGGCGTCGGCTCGGGGTTCGCCGCCACAGCGGGAAACGCCTCCCGCAACGCCCCTATCTCCCCGGCAAAGGCCTCGGACCAGCCGTCGCCCGCCACATATCCGGCCTGATCGAGCAGATAGTTGTAGTGCGGCGGCACGATCCCCCACTGCTCGGCCAGGACCAGCGGCAGGAAGGGATGCTCCGGCAGCCCCTTGCGCAGTGTTCCCCACAAAACGGCCAACTCCGAATTCTCCGGATCGGCCACAAGCCCCAAAAGCAGCTCGCGCAACTTCGCCGCCGCCTCGGGATCGAGACGGGCCGCTAGCTTGTCCATGTCGCGCTTCTCGGCCGAGGCCCAGGCCGTCCACAGGTCCTTAAAAAAGCCCTGCCCGGCCGTGACCACCCGCTCCCGCTCAAGCGCCGCCGCCTGCTCCACAAGGCGCCTGTCCACCACCTCGGCCGGATAGACCTCGAATTTCGGCGGATGAAACTTGAAATGCGTCTTGCAGGCCAGAAGCGCCCGTCCCAGGCCCGCCACCCGGTCATAATCCGGCGACTCCCACACAAGCCCCGCAAACCAGCCCACCGTCTCCTCGCGCACCTCGCCCTGCGCCAGCTCCCATATCTCCATGGCGTCCACCTCGGCGGCGGCCTTGGCCCGCCTCGTCTCGCACGCGGACAACCGTTCCAGCATTCCCCCCCGATCGCGCACCGTGTTGTCGCACGGCCCCACCCACGGCAACACACGGGCCGCCGGCAGCTTCATCTCCCGCTTGTTGATGGTGTACAGACGCAGCCTGCCGCCCGTCTCTTCCAAAACCCAGGCCAACTGCGGCTCGTTGCCGTGCATGAATTCGACGATACACCCCGAGCCGGGAAACTGTTGCATGAAGCGTCCTTTGAACGAATACGATTTGAGAAGACATCGGGAGGGGGAACCCTTTTGGAAAAGGGTTTCCCCCTCCCGAACCCTCCCCCTCCGAAAACTTTTTGGCGGCTTCGCCCCGCATAGCAAGGCGCGCATGACGATCCCCACGCTTCGCGCATGTTTCCCGGAATCGGCCGCATCGGGGGCGATGCCCCCGATAGAGGTCGAATAAAGGCAATCAAAGCCATTTATAAAAAACCCCTCCACCACCGTCGGGGGGGTCCGGGGGGAATCATTCCCCCCGGGCGGGGGAGGGGTGCGGGGAGGGGGCGACGCCCCCTCCCCGCCCTGCTATTCCCCGAACTCCCGGTCGATGGCGTCCAGTTCCTGCCGCACGGCCTGGATATGGTTGCGGTAGTCGGCGACCAGGGCGGCGTTTTCGGCGCGTTTGGCGTCGAGCAGCCGGGCCAGTTCGGCCGGATCGGCTGTGCCGTAGTCGGCCAGGGCCTTTTTCTCGAGTTCGGCCAGTTGCGCGGTCAGGTGGGCCAGGTCTTGTTCGGCGCGCACCTTTTCGTCGCGCAGTCTGGCGTAGTCGGCTTTAAGTCCGGCCAGCTCCCGTTCCAGGCTCTGGTCGGCGGCGGCGTCATGTGGAGTCGTTGGCATGGGTGACCTCGCGGTAGAGTTCCCAGATGAGGCTGGTCTCGGGGTTTTCGGGGTTGAGGTTGGCCTTGAGGAACTCCTTGAGTCCGGCGCCTTCGGCGGTGCGGCGCATGGCCAACCGTTCCAGTCCCAGAAGGAAACGCGATTCGGTCTGGGGGATGTTGTTTTCTTCCGGCGGGAAATCGGCGTCCGGGAACACCTGGGTGAACGGCAGGTGCGGCAGCGGCAGCTTTTCCAGTTCAGTGCAGCCGGGCCGCCAGATGGCGGCGGCGGGGATGCGGTCCCGGGAGCGGGGGGTGAACGAGAGCCGGGTGATGTTGCCGGGGTTGACCCAGGTGGTGCAGCCGGAGGTGACCGAGGGCTGGGGCCGGTGGATGTGGCCGTTTATGAGCCAGTTGACGCCTGGGATCTCGCGGATGTGCTGAAAGCGGTCCTTGAATTCGGGAAAACTGATGTTGTGGTGGGTGAACCACACGGTCTCGACGCCCGGGGCGTGATCGAAGGACAGGGGGATGGGGGCGGCGTCCGGCGAGGCGCCCAGGATGGCCTGTCCGGTGGGGGTGTCGATGCGCAAAAACGGTCCGGGTTCGGCCAGCAGGCGGACGACGCCTGCGGCGTCGAGCACGGCCAGCGAGGTGTCGGAGGTGAACCGGGCCTGGTATTTATCGTGGTTTCCCACCAGCGTGTAGGGCTTGTGGGGCTTAAAGAGGTCGATCAGACGCACCAGCAGCGTGTTCGGGTTCTCCCGGGGCCAGTGGAAGAGATCGCCGAGGAAAAGGGGGATGAGGTCATGGGCGGCGGCGAAGTCCAGGCAGAAGGCCAGCTTGTCCATCACCTGGTCGGTGTAGCCCTCCAGGCGGTGCCCCGGCGGCGTGGCGGCCACATGGGGATCGGGAATGACCAGCACCCCGGTGGTCGTGCGGCACGGCAGGGGCGTTATGTGGGCGTTATTGCTCATGCGGCGCCCTTGCGGCTGTCGAGAAAGGTCTCGGGGTGCAGTTCGCCGCCGCACAGAGGGCACATGCCGACCTCGTCCAGGCGGGCCTCGATGGCGGCGTGCAGGGCCTCCAGGCGGGTTTCGCGGGCGGCCAGGGCGGCGGCGGCCGCGTCGCGGCGGTCGCGCAGGGTCCGGACCCTGGCCAGGAGGTCGGCCAGCGGCGCGGCGTCCTGGGGCGCAGGCGGCAGGCCAAGCCGGGCATGGGCCGTCTGGATGGCCGCAAGCCGCGCGGCCTTGTCGGCCAGGGAGCGGCGCTCGGCCACAAGCCCGGCCAGGGCGGCCACGGGAAAGGCCTGCGGCGGCGGGGATAGCTCGGCCAGGGCGCGGACCTTGGACCGGGCGCGGCCAAGCGCGGTCCGGGCCTGGGCCAGGGCGGACGCGGTCCGTTTCAGGGCCGGGGCGTCGGCCAGTTCCGGCGACGGGGCCAGATGCGCCAGCGCCGCGCTTCGGGCGGCGGCCCTGTTCCGGGCGGCGGCCAGGGAGTCCCGGGCGGCCAGGGTCCGGGCCAGGGCGGCTGTGTCCGTAGGCTGCGGCGCAGGGGCGAGATGTTGCAGGGCGGCGGTTTTCGCGGCCAGGCCGGACAGGCGTCGGGAAAGGGCGGCCCGGTCGGCGAGAAGGCGCGCCAGGGCCGGGATGTCCCGGGCCAGGGCGGCCAGGGCGTCCTCCATGTTGCGGCCGACCTCAAGCGCCATCTCGATATCTGGCAGGCGGGCCAGCCGGTCCATATCCTGGCAGGCGGCGGCGGCCGCCGCATCCAGCCGGACCTTCTCCCGCTTGGTCTTGCGGGTCCTGTCCGTGAGCAGGTTCTGCATGGCGATCAGGTGGGCGCTTTCGGAGGATGCCGCGAAAAACGAGGCCATGACCGATCCGGGCTTGCCGAGCAAAAATACCGGCTCACGCTGGTTGCCCAGATGGACGTCGATGTCCTCCTCCGCGCCCTCCACGGGCACTCGGTCGAGCCGAAGCGCGGCCAGGACGTCCTCGGGCGGGGTGCGGCCGAATTTGGCGTAGACGACAGGTTCGGCGGCGCCGGGCGGGGTCAGCTCGTAGAGGGCGTACTTTAGCGTGCGCACCCAGGCCACGCGGGTCCCGTCGTCGAGATCGGCGGTGACCCGGGCCTCTTTTGCGCCGTGGCGGATGACGTGTCTGGGGATGGGATTTTCGGCCAGGCAGCGCAGGGCCTCGACCACGGCGGATTTTCCGGTGTTGTTGGGGCCGGTGAGCACGTTTAAGCCCGGGGCGAACTCAAAAACGCTTGCGCCGTGGGCCAAAAAATTTTCCAGGGTCAGTTTGACGATCATCGGAAGACAGAGAAAACAGATGCCGGGCAAACAATCAAGGGGCTTTTTCGCCATCCGGCGGCCGCCTTGACGCCTGGGGGAAAACGCTGAAGGATGACGTACGGCTCATCAGGTTCGGAGACGGAAAAGGATGGACGCCATGCCCCCGACACGCGACACCGACGCCCTATGGTACAAGGATGCGGTCATTTACGAACTGCACGTCAAGGCCTTCATGGACGCAAACGGCGACGGCATCGGCGATTTCGCGGGCCTGACCAGCCGCCTGGACCATCTGGAGCGGCTTGGGGTCACGACGGTGTGGCTTTTGCCGTTTTATCCATCCCCCCGGCGCGACGACGGCTACGACATCGCCGACTACCGGGGCGTGCATCCCGACTACGGCACGCTTTCGGACTTCAAGGCCTTTTTACGCGCCGCCCACGCCCGGGGCATGAAGGTCATCACCGAATTGGTCTTAAACCACACCTCGGACCAGCACCCCTGGTTCCAGGCCGCCCGCAAGGCCCCGCCCGGCTCGGCGGAGCGCGACTTCTACGTGTTTTCCGACACCCCGGACCGCTACCCCGACGCCCGGATCATCTTCAAGGACTTCGAGCACTCCAACTGGACCTTCGACCACGAGGCCAAGGCCTACTACTGGCACCGCTTCTATTCGCACCAGCCGGACCTGAACTTCGACAATCCCCGGGTGAAAAAGGAGATGCTCAGGATCCTTGATTTCTGGCTGTCCATGGGCGTGGACGGGCTGCGCCTGGACGCCGTGCCCTACCTTTTCGAGCGTGACGGATCAAATTGCGAGAACCTGCCCGAGACCCACGCCTTTTTGCGCGAACTACGGGCCTATGTGGACGAAAAATATCCCGGCCGCATGCTCCTGGCCGAGGCCAACCAGTGGCCCGAGGATGCGGCGGCCTATTTCGGGACCGGACGCGGCGACGAATGCAACATGGCCTTCCATTTCCCCATCATGCCGCGCATCTTCATGTCGCTTATGATGGAGGACCGTTTTCCGCTGGCGGACATTTTGGAGCAGACCCCGGCCATCCCCGAGACGTCCCAGTGGGCCATGTTTTTGCGCAACCACGACGAACTGACCCTGGAGATGGTCAGCGACGAGGAGCGCGACTACATGTACCAGGTCTTCGCCAAGGACGCCCGGGCCAGGATCAACCTGGGCATCCGGCGCAGACTGGCGCCGCTTCTGCACAACAACCGCAGGCGGCTGGAGCTGATCAACTTCATCCTGTTCTCCTTTCCCGGCACGCCCATCATCTACTACGGCGACGAAATCGCCATGGGCGACAACTTCCATCTGGGCGACCGCGACGGCGTGCGCACGCCCATGCAGTGGAGCCCGGACAAAAACGCCGGGTTCTCCCGGGCCAACCCGCACAGCCTGTACCTGCCTGTGGTCATCGACCCGGAGTACCACTTTCAGGCCGTCAACGTGGAAAACCAGGAGCAAAATCCCACCTCGTTTTTGTGGTGGATGCGCCGGGTCGTCGCCATGCGCAAACGCCTGCGCTGCCTGGGCCGGGGGAGCATGGAGATGGTCATGCCGGATAACCCCAAGGTGCTTTGCTTCGTGCGCCGCCTGGACGATGAGATCATCCTGGTGGTGGTCAATCTGTCGCGTTACGCCCAGGTGGCCGAGATGGACCTGTCGGCGTACGCCGGGACCCAGCCCGTGGACGTCTTCGGCAACACCCGCTTCCCGGTCATCCGCGACACGCCCTATGTCCTGCCGCTGGGCTTCCACTGCTATTTCTGGTTCCGCCTCGAACCCCGGGCGCAAGACCGCGACGTGCGCGGCCATTCCCGGGACCGACGCGGCCAGCGCCGCTTCACGCCGCCCCAGGCGCCGCACGCGCATTTCGAGGCCGGGGAAGCCGGGACCGCGTCGCGCCGCCTGCGCCAAACCCTGGCCGAGCAGGTTCTGCCCGCCTACCTGCCCCGCCTGCATCCGGAGTTGTCCGGTCTTTTGCGGGTGGAGGTCCCGGTCATCCAGTCTCTTCCCGGCCGTGCGGCGCCGGTGTGGCTGGTCCTGGCCGCCGCCTTCCTGGGAGAAGGTTCTGCGGTGACCGTACCGCTTTTGTTCACCGTGTGCCGGGGGCGGGAGGCCGCCCTTTTGGCCGGGGAATTCCCCGGGGCCGTGGCCGCGAAACTTTCGGGGACGGCCAAGGAAACGCTTCTGGTCAACGGATTCGCCGTGGCCGCGGCCCGGGAGGCCCTTTTTGCGGCAGCGGCCAGGGGACGGCGTTTGGCGCCTGCGTCTGACGATCTGGCGGCCATACTTTTGTCCCCGGAGCGGCCCCGCCTCGCGCCCGGGGCGGCCACCCGTTTTTTCCGCGACCCCCGGGGCAACATGGTGGTGGTGGCGGAAGGCGCCTGGATGCTCAAGACCTATGCCCGGGCGGCACCGGGGCCGCATCCCGAGGCGGAGCTTCTGGACTATCTGGCCAGGGGCGACTTCCGCGCCCATGTTCCGACCCCGGCCACGGTGCTGACGCACACCGGCCACGACGAGGCGCCGACGGTCCTGGCCCTGCTTATGCGCCACACCCCGGGCGCGGCCCCGGCCTTTGACCTGGCCTGCGAGGGCATGACCCGGGCCTTGGAGAGCGTTCTGGCCTTAGGACCGGAGGCGGCCGGACGCCCGCCAGAACCGGTGCGGCTGCACGCCGCCCCGCCCCGGGAGACGTCGCGGGCGCTCATCCGGCATCTGGGACATTACCATCTGGAGATGCTCGAGCTCTTGGGAAAACGCATGGCCGGGCTGCATCTGGCCCTGGCCTCCGAGACCACGGACGAGCGTTTCGCGCCGGAACCCTTCTCCCTGCTCTACCAGCGCTCGGCCAACCAATCCATGCGCAACCTGGCCAGACGGACCCTGGCCGCCCTGCGTAGCGCAATTGCGGGCCTTGCCGAGGCGGACGCCGCCCTGGCCCGGGAGGCCGCCTCCGCAGAAAAGGCCATGCTCGAAACCTTTTCGCGGTTCGCGGCCACGAAATTCACAGCGGTCAAAACCCGCCTGCACGGCGACATGGACCTTTCCCGGGTGCTTTTTACAGGCAAGGATTTCGTTTTTTCAGACTTCGAGGGCGACCCGGACAGGTCCGTGAGCGAGCGGCGCCTCAAGCGCTCGCCCTTGCGGGATGTGGCCGGGATGTGCCTGTCGCTTTTGCTGGCGTCCCAGGCTGCGGCCGGGAGGCTGGGGCGCCTGCGGCCGGAAGACGCCCCGGCGCTGTCGCCATGGATTGAGCCCCTGGCCTTCACGGCGGCCCAGGCGTTTTGGTCCGGCTACCGGGAGACGGCGACCGGGGCGGCGTTTCTGCCTGCCTCGGAGGACGCCCTGTGGACCATGTTCAATTGCTTTTTATTGGAGCACGCCCTGGGGCGCCTGGCCCGGGCCATGTCGCCGGACCGGGACGGGGAGTTGTCGGCGGCGCTGGCGGCCCTGACGGGGATTATGCGGGCGATGGGGTAACACACTCTTCTTGACAATCATCGCGCATCAAAATAGCGATAATCATATATCAAAAATGAGTAATCATACTTGGAGCCAAATATGATTTTCCCAAAAGGATCAGAATGGCGAAAATGGGACTTGCATGTTCACTCACCTGAGTCTGCCTTCGCGACTAAGTATACTGGGGCAACTAAGGATGAGAAATGGGAGAAATACATTACATGTATTGAAAAATTATCTGATATTTCAGTCATCGGCATCACTGACTACTATTCAATTGATGGTTATTTAATTGCAAAAAAATACAAAGACAACGGCAGAATCAAGAACATTGACTTACTTCTTCCAAACGTTGAACTTCGCCTCGACAGCTCAACATACAAAGGCTCAGCGATTAATATACATATTATTTTCAACCCAGCTATCGTTGAACACTTGCAACATCAATTTTTTCAGCATTTATCTTTTGATTATGACCGATCAACATATAACTGTACAAGAGAAAGTCTAATCAGACTTGGACGAGATTTCAAGAACGATAGCACACTTATTGAAAATACTGCATACAGAGAAGGTGCGAATCAGTTTAAAGCCAGCAAGGACAATTTATTCGAGGTATTAAAAACAGATAAGTACTTCACCGGAAACCATATCATTATATTGTCTAACAATGGCCCTGATGGAAATTCTGGTTTACGCGAGGACAATCTACAAGCAATTCGTAAGGATATATACAAGCTATCAGATTGCATTTTTTCAGGAAAACCAAATGATCCAAAATATTTTCTTGGAAAGACAAGCAGCCCCACAGAAATAGTTAACAAATATGGATCATTAAAACCTTGCCTTCACTCTTCAGACGCACATTGTCTTGAAAAGATATGTAAACCTAATGACGACAAATTTACATGGATCAAAGCCGATCCAACTTTTGAAGGTTTGAAGCAAATAATTCATGAACCAGAGGATCGGGTGCGTATACAAAAAGAATCTCCAGAAAAAAAGATTCCAAAAATACACTTTTGCCACATAGATGCATGTGGAAATATATTCAAGGAAGGCAAACCAACTTTTTCTAAAACATCTATTCCGCTTAATCCTAGCATGATAACAATCATTGGAGGACGTGGAACTGGTAAAAGCCTATTGCTTGACATGTTATATACAACTTTCCATAAAATTGGCACCTTTCCTGCTGGGAAAAATGACCGCTTAAAAAAAATATCTTCTCCACACTTTAAAATCGACATCCGCAAACTAGATTCAAATATAATTTCGTATTCTCGCGACACTACTGATTATGGATATGAATATCTACATGTCCGACAGGGAGATGTGGCAGAGATAGCAGAAGACAAATCAAAACTGGCCACAGAAATACTTTCTTTGCTTGGCGATACGATCGAGCATGAATATCCACAACTACAAAAAAATATCTCCGCTCTTAATACTGAACTAATTGCACTCATCTCGAGAAATAATAAACAGGACTCGGAAGGAAACTACATTAACTCGATCAAATTTCATGAAGAAAGAAAAAAAATCTTAACCTCTCTGATATCTGCACTTACCACTGAGGAATCCAGAGAAAAGATTGATATTTTTATCAAAAACACCAAGAATATTTCGAATATTGACAGTATAATTCACAGACTGGAGTCATTAAAAACAAAAATTATGCAAATCGCACAAGACTTAAAATCAGAGATTAATATTATCAACAGCAACAATTATGAAATTAAAACAATTATATCAGAGATTGATTTCCAAACAACTCGCAATCAAATCTTCGAATTTGAGCAAGAAGCCAGAAATTTACAAGCAAAACTACATAATGACAACACAGAAATAGCATCTGAGTTTTCAAAAATTGGATTAGGAGGAGATATTACAGGCCTATTAGACAAAGTTGGTGAATATCAAAAAAGAATTTCTTTCCATGAAGAGCAAATCTTGGAGGCAAGGCAAGCAAAAACCAGAACCCAGGAAATCCAAAAACTCAGACAAGAATATGTCAATGATCTAAAAACTTATCTTGAAAGAAAAAAACAATCATTTAAAGACAAATTCACAAAAATACAAAACCCACCTGAAGATTCAAAGAGCGATATATCAGAACTAAGAAAGCATCTTCTCCAACATATTGACATAGATGGTGAGTGCTATATTGATCTTGATGTCTTTTTCGGTGGATTAAAGAAATTCTTTGATGGCAGACGGACTAGAAACGATGCTCTTCGAGAAATTTTTCCTATAAAAAATCAAGATGATTATTTTAGATTACTGCAAAACCACGAAGTAATAAATCCATACTCCGAAAAAAAACAACCACTAGATGATTTTGCAAGAGAATCTGATTTATTTAACAGAGAAGATTTGAACGCGTTTTACAGCTTTTTATTTTCAGAAGATGAGCAAAACAAATATCTCATAGTTCGACCAACATTAAAGTATTTAGGCAAAGAACCTCACCAATTATCAGTCGGGCAAAGAGGTACTTTCTATCTTTGCCTAAAACTCGCGACGTCTACGAGCCTTGCCCCTTTTATTTTCGACCAACCAGAAGATGATCTCGATAATGAATTTATTGTTAAGGAATTACAACCTATTTTTCGTGAGATAAAGAAGTACAGACAAGTGATCATCGCCACGCACAATGCTAATCTTGTTGTCAATTCTGATTCTGAACAAGTCATTGTTGCAAAAAATGAAGAAGAGAACATTTCTTTCATATCTGGATCACTCGAGAACACTGAAATACGTAACAATGTCTGCAAAATTCTCGAAGGTGGCGAAGCTGCTTTTCGAAATAGAGAAAGAAGATACGAGCTTGACAGAAATCATTCAAACGCAACACTTCCGAAGCTAACAATGTTAGGCAGCGGTATTTCTACTTAACTATCAACTAATTAAAGGAAATTTTGTTTCGTACTACAATCCTAGCTGAAGAGATTCTCTTTAGAACGGCCCGGCAAGCGGCAGGCTCACGAAAAACGTGGTGCCCTCTTCCGGCGAGGTGGCGTAGCTGACCGATCCCCCCAGGGAGCGTTCGGTCAGAAGCTTCATGGAATAGGTGCCAAGGCCCCGGCCCGTGCCCTTGGTGGAATAGGACCGGTTAAACAGGTGCAGTTGCACCTTGCGGGGGATAAACCCCGGGTTGTGGACCGAAAAGATGACCCGCTCACCGGCGACCGACGCGCCAAGGGTCACGTTCTCCCCCGGCGCCGAGGCCTCCAGGGCGTTTTTGACCATGTTGCCGAGCACCCGGCGCAACAGCGTGTAGTCGCTACGAAACTCCGTCTGCTGGGCTGCGGCGTCGACCACCATATGCCGCATTTTGGCCTCGTCGGCGTTTCGGAAGGTGCGTTGCAGTATCTCGAGGATCTCCAGTGCGTTCAGTTCGATAGGATTGACCTCAAGCTCGTTGCTCTCCGCCGCCAGAAGCTGCTTCTGGCTGACTATCTCATCGGCCAGCCCCCCCAGCGCGTTGTACACGAGTTCGGCGTCCTCCTTGATGGACTCCGGGGCCTCGTCCTTAATAAATTCCAGGATGCCCTTCATGCCCCCCAGGGTATTGAGGATGTCATGAAAAAAGATGCGCTCCAGGACATGGCGACGCTTCTCGTGGCTGACGTCGGTGATGGAGAAGACCACGAACCGCTCGCCCGCGACCATGTACGGCGCGGAGCACACCCGCAGATCCATGGACTCGAGACCGCCGCCCGGCCCGACCTTGCGGTTGATGTTGCACTCCATGACATTCCATTCGCCACGAAGCCCCCGCAGCATGGAGGCCACCGCGCCGCACTCCACGCAAAATTCCGTGGTGCCGCAGCCGCCGGGAGTGAGGTCGGAATGGACGCAGCCGAAGGCCTCGCCGGGGCGCTTGCCTATCATGTCCCGGACATCGCGGGCGCGTACGGTCTGTAAAAACATCCTGTTGCCGAAGACCACCTGGCGGTTCTTATTGAGCACCATGACGATGAGGGGAATGGTGTCGAGCAACTGCGGAATCTGCTGGTTGGTGATGATCTCATACTGACGGTCAAGCTCGCTCTCCGGGCTGCGGGTCGCCGGGGCGAAGTGGGTATCCAGAACGGTCTGGGACATGAGGCTCCCCTCTCTTATGGCGAAAACGCGGCATGCTGCGGCGCACTGAACTAATCATGATACGGATTTACGGCAAAAATGAATGGGGAGGGTTGCGTTTTCCCTCCGCCGGATCACAGGGTATCCATCTTTACGAAAATGTCCAGGCGGCCGGATCACGGGCGCAATCGTCACCGGGCCAGGACCAGCACGTCCACCCTCCTGGCCCCGGCTGAAAGCAGGGCCTGGGCGGCGGCCTCCACCGTGGCCCCGGTGGTCATGACGTCGTCGGTCAGAAGCACGGCCCGTCCCCGCACCCGGGCCGCATCGGCGGCAAATGCCCCCTTGATGTTCTCCCGGCGGTCGCGGCCGGACAGGGTGCTCTGGGGGCGGGTATTGCGCACCCGGACCAGGGCCGTGGGCACGAGGGGCCAGCCGTATTTCCCGGCCAGGGGCCGGGCCAGCTCCAGGCTCTGGTTGAAGCCGCGCCACGCCAGCCGCCGGGGATACAGCGGCACCGGAACCACCATGTCCACAGCCCCGGGCGCGATGCGGGTTCCGTCGGCCCCGGCGGGCCGGGCCGCAGCCCGCTCGTACGCAGCAAGCAGCAGGTCGCGCAGCACCGCCACGTGTTCGGGCCGCTCCCCGAACTTAAACGCCACGATCATGTCCCGTAAAAGCCCGCCGTAGGGGGCGTGGAAGGCCAGGGCCGCATAGGGCCTGCCCCCGGCCTGGCAGGCGGCGCACAGCCGGGGCGGTTCGTGCGGGTCGGACGCCGCGGTCCCGCACCGGGGACAATAGCCGCCCGCGCCAGGGGCCAGGGCCTCGGCGCAGGCGGCGCACACCCGGGCAGGCGGCCACCCGACCGAATGCGTCCCGGCCGGACGCCGCGCCGCAGAGACAGGGACGCCGCACACCCGGCAGCGCCGTTTGAGCAACTCGCGCCACACGGCGGCAAAAAAAAGCCCCCTGATGCCCGACATGCCCCGCCTCCGGCTCATTCCTCCCGGTCGTGGCCCGAGAGCTGTCGCCACAGTTCGCCGCCCCGCCAGGCCAGCCGGGCCGCCACCGCAGCGTCGGCGGCCAGATCGCCCGAGGCGTCGTAGCCGCGCAAAAGCGTCGGCTCGACCAGGGTCAGCCCCATGGGTTCGAAAAAATACTTGAGGCTTAAAAGCGCCCCGTCGAAAAGCCTGGCCCCCTTCTTGCGGCCCGAGACCAGAAGCGTGTGCACGGCCACGAGCCGGGGCTTCGCCGGTTCGCCCGCAGCAGCCCGGGTCGCCCGGGTCGCCCCGGCGGCCTGTTTCGCGGCATGAAACCGCTGCCCCCGGTCGATAAGGGCCTTAAGCCCCGCCGGGACGTGGTAGAAATAGATGGGCGAGGCCACGACAACGGCCGAGGCCTCGGCCATGGCCGAAAAAAGCGTCTCGGCGTCGTCTGTTTCGGCAAGCACGCAGCCATGCCCGGGCGATGCGGCGCAGGCCCCGCAGCCCGTGCAGGGGAGCACGCAGTGCTCGCGCAAAAAAATGGTCCGACTCTCCCCGCCAGCGGCCATAACCCCCCTGGCCACGGCCTGTCCGGCCAGATCGGAATTGCCCCCGGCCCGCGGGCTGCAACACAGGACCACCACCGGGGCCGGTCGGCTTCCTGGCGCGCCGTGTCCGCCTGATGCGTCATGCGTCGTGGCGTTCATGCGAACTCCGAGAAAAAGGGGTTGTGCCGCCGCTCCGCCGCCACGGTGGTGGCCGGGCCGTGGCCGGGATAGACCGCCGTGTCTCCGGGCAGGGTGAAGATGTGCTCCCGCACCGAGGCGACAAGCACGCCATGATCGCCGCCGGGGAAATCCGTGCGGCCCACGGACCGGTCAAACAGCAGGTCGCCCACAAAGACCATGCCGCCATCCGGGAAATAGGCCGACACCCCGCCCGGGCTGTGTCCCGGGGTGGCCAGGATGCGGCAGGGCCGCCCGGCCATGACGCAGTCCCCGGGGACGACGTCCGTGAAGGAGAAGGGTTCGACGCGCGGCAGGCCCATAAATCCCCCCGCGCCAAGCTCCGTATCCAGCAGATACCGGTCCGCGCCGCTGCCCCATACCGGCGCGCCCGTGGCCCGGGCCAGGGCGGCCACGCCGTAGAGGTGGTCGCAGTGCAGGTGGGTGAGCAGGATATGGGTCAGGCTCAGGGCGCTTTGCTTCAGAAAGGCCAGGATGGGGGCCGGGTCGCCGCCCACGTCGAAGACGGCGGCCAGTCCGTCGGCGTGGGCCAGGAAGCTGTTGGTCTGCAAAGGGCCTAAGGGAAATGTCTCGACCTTCATGCGTGGTCTCCGTCACGGTTCCGCAAGATGATTGTTGCGGCACACTAGCCCATGGCCCCGGGCTGGGCAAGACCGACGCCGGACATCGACCGCTCTCGCGCCGCCCCTTTCCCGCTTGTTTTCCCGGGGTTTCGGCGCTACATCCCTGACCATGCACAGGCAATGGGAACTTCTCGACCTCGGCCGCGTCAGCCTCGTCCGGCAGGACCTCATCACCTTTGAGCATTTCATAAAAGACGCCCTGTCGCCGTTTTTGCCCTTTAAGACCTACAGCCTGTATTTTCCCCCGTCGCTTTCCGAGGAGACGGCCGCCTCCTTCGGCCCGGATTTCGACCAGGCCGTGCATCTGCCCGGGGAGGGCCGGGTGCTTTTGCCCCTGGCCTTCGAGGGGGCGCTTCTGGGGGTGTTCGTGGCCAAGGGGGTGCGCATGACCGCCCCGCGCGCCCGGCTGGCCGCGCTTCCGGCGGCGGCGGCCATGTGCCTGACGCAAATCCGCCTGTACAAGGCCGCCGTGACCGATCCGGTCACCGGCCTTTTCACCCTGCCCGGGCTGCTTGCGGCCATGGAGCGGGAGATCGATCTGGTGCAGGACCGCATCCTGCCCGGCTCGGCCAGCTATTTCGACCCCAACCTGACCGGCGTGCGCGGCTGTTTCGGGCTCATTCTGGCGGACATCGACTATTTCAGCTGGGTCAGCCAGCGCTACGGATTCGTGTTCGCGGAAAACGTCCTGTCCCGCCTGGGTCAGGACATCGGCCGGGAATGCCCCCGTGAGGGGCTGTGCGCCCGCATAGGCGACGACGTGTTCGCGCTTTTTTTGCCCGGGGCCACCCCGGCCAAGACCAGGGAGACAGCCGAGGCCATGCGCGGGGCCATCGCCCGGGCACGCATGGAATATGGCGTCACCGGCGAGACCATCACGTTTTCGGCCAGCGCCGGGTTCGCCAACTATCCCCAGGACGTGCGCGGCGGGCAGTTCGTGGCCCCGGTGGCCGAGCAGGCCCGGATCATGCTCAAAAAGGCCAAAAAGGCCCTGGCTGCGGCCAAGGATCTGGGCCGGGACCAGACCATGCCCTTTTCCCGGGTGCTGGCCGAGGGCGGGCTGATCCTGGAGACGTTGCCCCTTGGCCGGGTGACCGTGAGCCTTGGCAAGTCCGTGGACGCCGAGGGCGGGCAGCGCTTCCTGGTGTGGTCGCCGCGCTACGAGAAGACGGCCCAGATCAAAAAGTCCGACGATCAACGGCTGGTCGGCCGCTATCCGACCATGATCAAGGGCGAAGTGGCGCTTATGGACGTGCGCGAGGACATGGCCTTCGCCGAGATATTACACGTCAGCGATCCCTCCTGGACCATCGATCCCGGGGACCGGCTCATCCTGGCCCCGGACGCGGCCTCGGCCGACGACCCCTGCGCCCCGGGCGCCGACGCCGCCCGGCCGCCGCGCAAGGAGGCCATCAGCGGCCTCTACGGCCACCGGGACTTCCCGCGCTATTTGAGCGCCGTGCGCGAGAGCGCGCCCCGCTTCTGCCTGGCCCTGCTCCTTTTGCCCGACGCCCCGCCGGAAGGCCCCACCCGGCCCGGCCGCCACGTGGAATCGGACATCCGGGAGGTGGCTGCCATCGTGAAGGGCCTTTTCGGTCCCGGGACCGAGGGCGGCCGCTACAGCACCACCCGGCTGGTTTTTTATCTGCCCGGACGCGAACCGGCCGAGGTCATGGAGCCCCTGTGCGGGGCGCTGCGTCAGGTGCGGGAGCGCCTGGGCATCGAGATGGCCGCCGGGGTGGCCGGATATCCGTTTCTGACCTTCTCCAGGGCCGACGCCATGGAGAACTGCCGCAAGGCCCTGGACCACGCCCTGCTTTTACCCGCGCCGCCGCGCGTGGCCGTCTTCGACTCCATCTCCCTGACGATAAGCGCCGACCGCCTGTTCGCCCTGGGCGACATCTACGCGGCCATGGAGGAATACAAGCTGGCGCTTCTGGCCGACGAGGGCAACACCCTGGCCCGCAACTCCCTGGGGATCTGTCTGGCCAAACTTGGCAGCCTGCCCCAGGCCCGGGCGGAATTCACGCGGGTCATCGCCAGGGACCCCAAAAACGCCATGGCCCTCTACAACTACGGCTGCCTGTGCCGCCGCCTGGGGGAGAACATCCTGGCCCGCAAGGCCTTCAAGCGCTGTCTGGCCCTCAATCCCGGCGACGTGTTCAGCCTGCTGCGCCTGGGCCGCATGGCCGAGGAGGGCAAACGCTTCGCCGACGCCCTGAAATATTACCGCCGGGCCGAGGCCCTGCAGGCCGGGGTGGGCATGCGCCACATGGCCAGGCTGTCGGTCAAACGCAAGGACCCCGAGGCGGCCCGGGAATACCTGCATCAGGCCCTGGTGCACGACCCCAAGGACGCCTTTTCCCTAAGCCTCATGGCCAGGCTCTACCTGGACGGCGGCGAAGACCCGGCCATAGCCGAGGCCATGGCCCGGCAAAGCGTGGCCCTTCGGCCGGAACGCTCGGAATTCTGGGGGGTGCTGGCCCGGGCGCTCACCGCCCAGGGCAGGGACGACGAGGCCAAAGATGCCTTGTCCCGGGCAGGCGGCGAGGCGCAGCAGGGGTGAGGTGAGGCGGCAAAAAACGGCCTGCGCCGACGGGAGGCCCCTGGCCTGCCAACGTCCGCCGCCCTGTGGCGCTTTGCGGACGCGGCGTCGCCGCCGCTTCAAAACGCCCCAGGCTGCTGCATGATTTTCGATTTGAAATGCATCCAACCGCGCCTGGAAGACCCCGCAAGCGCCAGGACGCCGTATAAAAGGCCTGTGACCAGACAGCCCACAGCCCCAAGCATCGCCACCACGCCCATCTCCACCAGCCGGATGATCCGGCTTGGGCCGTACAGCCCTCCGTCAGCCGCAGCTCCGCCCCCCTGGCCGTCACCGCCGAGGACCAGAAGGCACAGGCCCATCGCCCCCCCCGCCAGACAGGCCATCGCCGCATGGTGCAGCCCCATAAGCCCGTAACGCCCCATCTCCCTCAGCGTATCCATGCTCCCTCTCCTCCCTGCGCGCCTGCGGGCGCTGGGGTCCACCATCAAGAACGTGATCCCCCGGCATCCTCCTCCCCGCGCGCCTGCGGGCGCTGGACCCAGGCGCACTCACCACGACCTCTGTGGTGTCTTCTCCCCGCGCGCCTGCGGGCGCTGCCGTATCGGCCCACGACGGGACACCGAAGAACGTCTTCTCCCCGCGCGCCTGCGGGCGCTGGTGGAGATGCCTGCGGCGGTCTCGGCCAGGATGCCTCCTCCCCGCGCGCCTGCGGGCGCTGGCGATCATGCGGCCGTCCGAAACCCGTAGGTCCGGCCCCGGACGCCCGTAATCCCGCAGGCGGGCCATCCGTTCCGGCCACGTCGGCCACGTCGGCCAAGCCCGCCCGGCGCCGCTTGGGGGCGTCTTCGTTCAGTCTGCGCCATCTTAACTGCCTTGCTTATTGTTGCCATATCAACAATTGTCAAGATACAATTTGACCCAGCAATGCGCCCCGCGACACCCCACGCCGGGACGCGTCCGTGGGGCCGCCACGGGCTGCGGCGTACGTGTCGAGGGTTGGCGGGAAACGCAAATACCGGGTTGTGCATCGGCCGCCCGGCGCGCTATCCTGCCCGGCAGCACAGGCCGCGGCCATACGGCCGCAGCGGACACGGAGGAGACTGATGCCCGGCCCCTACATCGACATCTCCCGGCCCATCTATCCAGGCATGACCGTATGGCCCGGCGACCCGGCCACGCAGTTTACGCGCGTTTCGGACATGGCCAACGGCGACGCCTGCACCGTCACCCGGCTTTCCATGTGCGTGCACGCCGCGACCCACCTGGACGCGCCGTCGCATTTTCTGGCGAACGCGGCGGACATGACGGCCATGCCGCTGGAGGCGGGAATCGGGGAGGCCCGGGTCATCGGCATCGAAGACCCCGTGGCCGTCACCGCCGCCGAACTTGGGCGGCACGACGTGCGCAAAGGGGAGCGGCTGCTTTTCAAGACCGCCAATTCCCAGCGCCTGCGCGGCGAAGGCCCCTTTGCCGAGGATTTCACGTATGTCGCCGAGGACGCGGCGCGGTTTCTAGCCGCCAAAAAGGTGCGGCTTGTCGGGGTGGATTATCTGTCCGTGGGCGGGTTTCACGTGGACGGCGCGGTCACGCACCGAATAATGCTCGAAGCCGGTATCTGGCTCCTGGAGGGGCTTGATCTGTCGGGGCTTTCCCCCGGGCCTGTGGAACTTGTCTGTCTGCCGCTCAAGCTCATCGGGACCGAGGGGGCGCCTGCCCGGGCCGTGGCGCGGCAATTGGCGCGGGCAACATGAAAAGTACTTAAATATTATACGAATTCAGTCTATCCACTGTGGCACTATACAAACTATATTAAGAGAGTATACTTTTAAGTGAACAAAGAAAATATAGACAGAATTACATCGCTTACAAATTTAATATTTGATATATATTTACTATTTATCCAAAAATACATGCTATTCAGGCCTCTTGTACATGACAAACAGCTTATCAAGTCCTACCAAACGCATAGGAAAAGGTACGCCTTTGGCCTGTTGAGATATACTTTATTTTCAAATTGTTTACTTGAGATTTCGAATATTTGCTTTGATAAATCAAGAAAAAAGAATTCACCCTCAATAGAGAACATCCTTTCAGAGCTCAACAAAAATGACTCTCTCGTCGAGACTCTAAAACAACTATATTCAAATAGCATAATTGGAACACTAAATAGAAAGGACGGCACATTTGGCCCTCCATATACAAACGATGAACACCAGGAAAATATTCGGCGTAGTGACTTTGATGAAAAACTGCGATCCTTGAACACATATTGGAACAATCTGACAATCTCACCAATATCATCAAAGATAAAGTCCATTAGAGACAAGATTTTTGCACACCGAGAAATTAAATTTAGCAACAATAACTACGAATTACTACTTATCGACAACTTTCCAATTACATACCGAGAATTTGAAACATTTACAGACAGAGTAAAAGAAATAATGATCTTGCTTCAAGCCGTTGTCCGCCAATCAGGATTTGACTATGGGAGCCTCGACTCATTCATTGAAAAAAACATCAATGGATTCTGGGATAAACAGTAATTACAACAATCAATCGACTCTTCTTATTTACACTGCATCCCAGAAAATTTGCAAAACACCTGACATCCAGAATTCCACATTTCGTTAAATTACGGACAAGTAGTCCATCTTGGCCGGGGCCTGACGCCCTCCCTCCCTATTCGTCCAAAAGCAGCAGCATATTCGTGGCCGCCCCGGCCGCCGACGCGAACACCACCTTCTGCACCCGGTTGTTGCGGGCCTCGCTCACGTACAAAACCCCGGCGCTATCCACGGACACCCGGCTTGGCACATTGAACTGCCCGTCGCCGCTGCCGAGCGATCCGTAGGCGTCCACGAACGCTCCCGCCGTGGTGAAGCGCTGGATGCGGTGATTGCCCTGGTCCACGACCACGATCTTGCCCTGCCTGTCCGCCGCAATGCCCGCAGGGTTTGAAAACTGGCCGTTTCCCGCCCCTTCTGTCCCCCATGCGGCCAGAAACGCGCCGTCGGCGTCAAACTTCTGGACGCGGTTGTTGCCGAGGTCGGCCACGTACACGTCGCCCGAGACGTCCACGCCCACATCGTACGGCATGCTGAAATTCCCCTGACCGCTCCCGTAGCTTCCCCAGGCCGTGACCGTGGGAGAACCCGATCCGAAGACGAACTTCTGGATGCGGTTGTTCCCGAAGTCCGCGACATAGACTGTGTTTTCCCCGACCAGGGCGATGCCCGTGGGCAGCCAGAACTGCCCCGCGCCGCTCCCCGAACCGCCATACTGGGACAGGTAGTTCCCGGCGGCGTCGAAGACCTGCACCCGGTGGTTGTTGGTGTCCACGATGTGCACCTTCCCCGAGGGGGCCACGGCCATGCCCGAGGGGTTGTCGAACTGGCCGTCGCCCGACCCCTCGCTCCCCCAGGCCTCGACGAAATTCCCGGCCGCGTCGTAGCGCTTCACCCGGCTGTTTTTGGTGTCCGCCACCAGCACGTGCCCCGAGGCCTGAAAGGCCGCCTCGCCCGGTTGATAGAAACGCAGGTCGTCGTTGCCGTAGGTTCCGTAGACGGCCTGGACGGTTCCGGAGGCGTCGAACTTCTGGATGCGGTGGTTGCCCGTGTCGGCCACGTACAGATATCCGGAGGCGTCCAGGGCCATGCCCGTGGGAGAGGACAACTGTCCCGAGGCGAGCCCCTGCGTCCCCCATTTGCCCAGGAAGGTCCCGGACGTGTCGAACCTCTGGATGCGGTGATTGCCCGAGTCCGAAACGAAGACGTTGCCGCTGGCGTCCACCCGGGCGTCCAGGGGCTGGTTGAACTGGCCGTCGCCCGTGCCGGGCGTGCCCCATTTGGTGATGAATGTCGCGCCCGAGGTGATCTTTTGGATGCGGTTGTTGCCCCTATCGGCATGGTAATAGTACGTTCCGCCGGGTAACTGCACGCCCAGGCCCCGGGGGGAGTTGAACTGCTTGTCGCCCGTGCCCGCCGTGCCCCATTTCCCCGAGTAGCCGCCGGTGTTGTAATAGAACCGCTGAAACCGGTTGTTGCCCGAGTCCGCCACCACGATGTGGCCCTGGCCGTCCCGGGCCAGCCCCATGGGCGCGTTCAACTGCCCGTCGCCCGTCCCCGGCGACCCGATCACGGCCACGAACGTCCCCGAGGCCGTGAACTTCTGGAGGCGGTCATTGCCGGTATCGGCCACGAACACATTGTCCGTGGTATCCAGCGCCAGGCCCGAGGGGGTGTCGAACTCGCCGTCGCCGGTCCCGGCCGCACCCCAGGAAGTCAGAAACGCCCCGGCGGCGTCGAACTTCATGATCCGGTTGTTCCCCGTGTCGGCCACGAAAAAATTGCCCACGGAGTCCACCCACACCGCCTTGGGCTGGTAGAAGGCCTGATAGGCGATATCGCCCGCCGGAGGGCAGAAAGCCCACGGTCCGCCCCGTGGCGGCCTGGGCGGCGACGCCGCAGCACAGGCACAGGGCCAGGATTGCGCACATCGCCTTGAGTCGTGGGAAAGCGTCCATGTTCATCCTCATTGGTCCGAAAGAGGTTTGGGGCCACGGGGTACGCCGTCGCGTCCTTGCCGCTTCCCCCCCCTTTGTGGGGGATGTCGCGCCTGCGTTTTCCAGAAATCGGCCCGGCCTGGGGCCGGGAGACGAACCGCCCTGGGACATGGGGGACGTGACGCCTCCGCCCGTATTATTCGTCCAAGAGCAAAAGCATATTCGTGGCTGCGCCAGCCCCCGCCGCGAACGCCACCTTCTGCACCCGGTTGTTGCGGGCCTCGCTCACGTACAAAACCCCGGCGCTATCAACGGACACCCGGCTTGGCACGTTGAACTGGCCGTCGCCGCTGCCCAGGCTGCCGTAGGCGTCCACGAACGCGCCTGCGATGGTGAAGCGCTGGATGCGGTGATTGCCCTGGTCCACGACCACGAGCTTGCCTTCCTTGTCTACTTCCAGACCAATGGGGTTGGCTAACTGGCCATTTCCCGAACCCGACGCGCCCCATGCGGCCAGAAACGCGCCGTTCGCATCGAACTTCTGGATGCGATTGTTGCCGGAGTCGCTCACGTACACGTTTCCCGAGGCGTCCAGGACCACGTCGCGCGGGTTGTTGAACTCCCCCTGTCCGCTCCCAGAGCTTCCCCAGGCGGTCACCGTGGGGCTCCCTGAACCGAATACGAACTTTTCCACACGAAAATTTCCGTAGTCAACGACATAGGCGGTGTTCTCCCCGACCAGGGCGATGCCTGTGGGCAGCCAGAACTGGCCCAGGCCGGACCCTGTGCTCCCGTACTGGGAGACGTAGGTTCCGTCGGCGTCGAAGACCTGCACCCGGTGGTTGTTGGTGTCCACGATGTGCACCTTCCCCGAGGGGGCCACGGCCAGGCCCGAGGGGCCGTCGAGTTGGCCGTCGCCCGAGCCCGCGCTCCCCCATGTCTCCACGAAATTCCCCGCCGCGTCGTAACGCTTGACCCGGTCGTTTTTGGTGTCCGCCACCAGGATATGCCCGGAGGCCTGGAAGGCCGCTTCGCCTGGCTGATTGAAACGCAGGTCGTCGTTGCCGCAAGTTCCGAAGATGGCCAGGGCCGCGCCCGAGGCATTGAATTTCTGGATGCGGCTATTGCCCGCGTCCGCGACGAACAGGTTGCTTGCCCCGTCCAGGGCCACACCGGCAGGCGCGTTAAACTGGCCTCCGCCGAGTCCCTGGCTGCCCCACTTGGCCATAAACGTCCCGGCGCTGTCGAACTTCTGGATGCGGTTATTGCCCGTATCCGAAACGAAGACGTAGCTGCTGATGTTGATCCTGGCGTCCGTCGGCGAGTTGAATTTCCCGTCCTCAACGCCCAGGCCGCCCCACTGGGTGGTGTAGCCGAAGACATTCGTGCATTTTTGCATGCGATGGTTTTCCGTATCCACCGTGTAGTAGTAGCTCCCCCTGGCGGTCAGGCCCCGCGGAGTCCTGAATTGCATGTTTCCTGTGCCGTTGGCGCCCCCCTGACCGCGATACTCTCCCGACGAGGTATAGAACTGCTGGAAGCGGCTATTTCCGGAATCGGCCACGACGAGCTTCCCGGTGTTGTCGATGGCCAGTCCAACCGGGGCGTCGAACTGGCCGTCGCCCGTGCCGCTTGATCCGAACGTGAAGAGAAACGTCCCGGCGGCTGTGAACTTCTGGATGCGGTCGTTCCCAGTGTCGGACACAAAAACATCGCCCTCAGGGTCCACGATGATGCCTGCCGGGGAATCGAACTGGCCGTCGCCGGTCCCGGCCACGCCCGTGCCCCATACCGACAGGAGCGCCCCGGCGGAATTGAATTTCATGATCCGGTGGTTGCCCGTGTCGGCCACGTAGATGTTGGCGTCGGAGTCCACAACCACGGCCATTGGCTGGTAGAAGGCCTGATAGGCGATATCGTCGGCGGGCAGAAAGCCCACGGTCCGTCCCGTGGCGGCCTGGGCGGCGACGCCGCAGCACAGGCACAGGCCCAGGATTGCGCACACCGCCTGGAGTCGTCGGAAAGCGTCCATGTTCCTCCTCATTGGTCCGCAGCAGGTTTGAGGCCCATAGGGTACGCCGTCTGAACACCAGGCAGGGCCATCGCATATGGCCCGCATATCCTGAGAATAAAAGGCTATCTTTGAGAATAGGTCTCAGAAAATGAAGAAAATTCCGACAACGGAGAGCTTCTGTCGCCAACCTGATAAAGCAGAAAGGAAAAGGATGTGCAAGACTTTTTTCGGGAACGTCTATTCGCTCATTTTTACAGAGGCGTCATGGAGATGGCATGTACATGAAAACTCTTCTCCTGCCTGAAACCCCTCCTGCCCCTGATGCACGGGAGCCTTTCCAACGGGTCTGTCGCATTTGTTAAAAAAATAGGGCCGGATCGCGCCGATCCGGGCGATGCCGCAGCCGTCTGCACGCCGCGCAGGCGTTGCGCCGTCGTCATGCCCCGTGGCCTGCCGCCCGATCATTCAGGCCTTGGCCCCGCGTCCCGGGGGGGCGAAGAATCCCGAACAGTCGCGGCACAGGGCGATCTCGGCCTTGCGGCCCTCCCTAAAAAGCCGCAGCATCCGCCGCCGCTGCGGATGGTCCGCCAAAGCGGCGAAATCCGATTCCAGGATGGAGCCGAACACGCCCCGGGCGTTTAAGTCGTTGCAGCATGCCGTGACCGACCCGTCCGGCAGGACCACCAGATTGCGCGACAAGAGAAAACAGGGTTCGCCCGGCCGGTCGGCGGCGATGGCCCGATAGCTTGCGTCGTCGACGCCCAGTTCCCGGCTTCCGTCCCAGTTGTGGGGCGGCCGCAGGCTGACCGTGTCGAAGGTCTGGGCCAGGGCCGTGAAGGCTGGATCAAAGGGACCGTCCGGCAAAAGCTCCGGCGGCATGACGCAGATGGCCTCGGTGCGCACCGCATGGCCGCGGGCGGCGTTTAGGCGCATAAAAGCGGCCACGTTTCTGGCCACCACGTCCCACTTCGCCCCCCGCCGCATATGCTCGAAGCGTTCCGGGCTGCCGCCGTCCAGGCTGATGCGCAACTGGTCCACAGCCCGACTGGCGATGATGCGCTGCGACACCTCCGGGGTAAGCAGCATGGCGTTGGTCAAAAGCCCCACCACGGCCCCGGCCGGAAGCCGCTCCCGGAAATCGGCGATGACGGCCAGCATCCCGGGCAGGTCGGGATGCAAAAGCGTCTCGCCGCCGTTATGCAGGTCCAGACGGCGAAGATGCGGCAACTGCCCGGCGGCCAGATACTCCATGACCCGCGAAAGCGTGGTCGGCTCCATGATGTGGCGTTTCTTGCGGTGATCCAGGGCGCAGTGGCGGCAACGCAGGTTGCACGAGGAATTAAATTCCAGGTTGAGCAGGGTGACGCCCGCCGCCGCGTCGGACACGCCGCAGGCCGTGGGATTGTCCATGCCTCGCCTCCTTTGGGCGCTGGCGAACGCAACCATGCCGCATGCATCGGAAAAGACGACCCCGGGCATGCATGGTCCATGCGTCGCCCGGGCGCGCATCTTTATGCATAATCCCGGGAAAACCGCTCAACACGCTATTTTTCCAAGATAATTATGCTCTTGTTTTTCACGGAGGGCGCCCCCTGTCAAGGCCGCCCCCCGGGGCCGGGCATCCCCGCTTCTCCAGGGCGTAGCCTTAGCCACGGCGACGTCGCCCGCTGACATGCCGTACAATGCGCATGCGCTGTTTCTTGCCGACCTATTGCACAATATTTTTTATATCATAACACGAAAAATGTACGTTTTCATGCGCCTTCGCCATGCCTTTTTCTCCCGTTGACCTCGCCACGTCCAGGGGATAGCTTTCTATAGTCGGTAGAAACCCTTTTGCCCGCATAAGGCCGGAGGCGTGCATGAAGCTGGCCGTGGCCGGAAAGGGCGGCGTGGGCAAGACCACCATCGCAGCCTGGCTCGGCGACCATCTGGCCCGGCAGGGCCGCGACGTCTGGCTGGTGGACGCGGACACGGCCCTGTCCTTGGGCGCGGCCATGGGCCTGCCCCCCTCGGACATCCCCACCCCGCTTATCGACGACGCCGAACTTATCCGAAGCCGCGTGGGCGCGGGCATGATCAGCCTGACCCCCGAGGTGGACGATCTGCCCGAACGGCTTTCCGTACGGGCCGGGAACGCCAATCTTTTGGTCATGGGCTCCGTGGCCGGGGCTGGCGGCGGCTGCGCCTGCGAGGCCAACGCCCTTTTGAAGGCCCTTGTGGCCCATCTGGTGCTCACGCGCGACCAGTGGCTGGTGGTGGACCTGGAGGCCGGGGTGGAGCACCTGGGCCGGGGCACCGTGGCCGGGGTGGACGGGCTGGTGGTGGTCAGCGAACCAAGCCTGCGCTCGCTTACCGTGGCCGCCCGGGTGGCCTCCATGGCCGCAGAGCTGGGCCTTTGCCGCCAGGCCCTGGTCCTCAACCGCGCCCCGTCCGGGACCGGTTCCGGGGCCGCCGCCGATCCCTGGTCCTCCCTGCCGGACATCCCCGGGCTGCCGCCTCTTGCCGCCGTCATCCCGCCCCTGCCCGGGCTCATGGAGCGCATGCTCGCCCGGGCCTCGGTCCTGGACCTTCCCGAACGCCCGGTCATCGACGCGGCCATGGACGCGCTTCTGGCCGCCCTGGGCGCGCCCCCTGAAAAACCGCAACCCGCGAGGTGAGTCTCATGCGCCATGTCGTCGTCGGACTGCATGCGGCCGGGCGGACCGCCTGCGCCTATCTGCGCCGGGCCGATCCCGCCGCCGAGATCGTGGGCGTGGACCCCGCCCCTCTGCCGGTCTATTCCCGGCCGCTGATCAGCTACGCCCTGGCCGGGGAGATGTCCCCGGCGGACATGACCGTGGCAGGCGACGCCTATTACGACGCCCTGGGGGTCGAGGTCGCGCCCGAAAAGGCCGTGTCCCTTTCCCCGGCCCGGGGGCTATTGACCCTGGCCTCGGGCCGCGAGGTCGCCTACGACCGCCTGCTTCTGGCCTGCGGGGCCGGGCCGCGACCGGCCGGGGTCTCCGGCCCCTTGCGAGACGAGGTGTGTTTTTTCCGAGGCCGGGCGGACCTGACCCGCATCCTGGACCGGGTGCGCCCTGGGGGCGTGGCCGCCGTCTTGGGCGGGGGGCTGGTGGGGTTCAAACTGACCATGGGGCTTTTGGCCCGGGGCATGGCCGTGCATCTCATCGTGGCCTCCCCCCGGCCCCTGTCGCTTAACGTCGATGCATACGTGGGCGACTGGGTGGCGGCCCGTCTGGCCGCCGAACCCGGAGTGACGCTTCGCACGTCCACCTCGGTGGACGAGGTCCATGCCGGGACCTCCCGGCCCTTGCGCCTCGTGCTCAACACCGGAGAGAGCCTGGAGGTCGATCTGGCGGCGGCCGGAAAGGGCGTGGTCCCCAACGTCGGCTGGCTGGCGGACAGCGGCCTGCCCACGGATGCGGGCGTTTTGGCCGACGCATACCTGCGCACCGCCGACGAACGCATTTTCGCCGCCGGGGACATGGCCCAGGTCCCGGACCTGGTGCATGGCGACGCGCGCATCAACGCCGTGTGGCCCGTGGCCGTGGAGCAGGGGCGCGTGGCGGCCCTGAACATGGCCGGGGTGAAGACCCCATGCCCCCCCACCCTGGCCCAAAACGCCATCCCGGTCTTTGGATCGCGCATGATCTCCGTAGGCGCGGTCAATCCGACGTTCACGCAGGATTGCGCCACCCTGGAGGCGATGTGCCCCCGGGGCGGCTACCTCAAGCTGGTGTTTCGAGATGACCGCCTGATCGGCGCGGTGGGCCTGGACGCGCCCCCCCGGCTGGGGGAGATGGCCTTCGCCATCCGCCGGGGACTTCGTCGTGGCGACGTGCCGCAGTCCTGGCTCGACAACCCCAAAAACGCCGCCCCCCTGGCCGCGCCAGGCGGCGCGACAGCCAAAAACGCCTGGCTGGGCTGAAACCCGGACCGACCGGACAGCCCCAGGCGCGTGAAGGAGGACCCATGCTGAAAAAGACCGTCATCGTCAGGCCCGAGCTGTGCGTGGGCTGCATGCAGTGCATGATCCGCTGCGCCCAGGCCCACTCGCAAACCAAGGCCCTGGCCTCGGCCATCCGCGAGGAGATTTTGGCCAAGCCGCGCATCCACATCGGCGTGGGGCCGGAGAAAAAACCCTTTCCCAACAAATGCCGCCACTGCGAACCCGCCCCCTGCCAGGAGGCGTGCATGCCCTGGGCCATCCGCTCGGACGTGGCCGAGGGCCTGAAAATCGTGGACCCGGCCCGGTGCATCGGCTGCGGCATGTGCGCCATGGCCTGTCCCTATTACGTAATCCGCTTCTATCGGGACAAAAACGCCCCGGAACGCCCCTCCGTGGCCGTCAAGTGCGACGGCTGCTTCGAGCGGGTAGCGGCCGGGGACGTCCCGGCCTGCGTGTCGGCCTGCAAGACCGGGGCGCTGACGTTCGAGGACGTGAACCTGTATCTCAAGGATGCAACCAACCGTCTGGCCCACGCCGCGTACGGCGTGCGGTCCTGATGCGGCCTGGGAGGAACCATGGGCAAAAAAGACCTCACCGAATATTCCATCTGTAGCGACGCCCGGGCCATGATCAAAAAGGCCCGGGAGGACGGCGTGGAAACCGTCTGGGACCGCCTGGAAGAACAGGAGCCCCAGTGCGGATTCTGCGAACTGGGACTGTCATGCCGCAACTGCATCATGGGCCCCTGCCGCATCGACCCCTTCGGCGACGGCCCCAAACGCGGGGTCTGCGGGGCCGACGCCGACGTCATCGTGGCCCGCAACTTCGGCCGCATGGTGGCCGCCGGGGCCGCCGCCCACTCCGACCACGGCCGCGACCTGGTGGAGACCCTGCACGCCGTGGCCAAGGGCGAGACCACGGACTACGGCGTC
>Ga0209800_10001198_pt1 | contig 28963 bp, 12 predicted proteins | sample Higcelweek8metaG_FD_187174 | JGI IMG/M metagenome (GOLD analysis project Ga0209800, IMG submission 187174) | Freshwater pond sediment microbial communities from the University of Edinburgh, under environmental carbon perturbations - High... | ecosystem: Environmental > Aquatic > Freshwater >...
CGACGAGATCACCCGCACACCTGTCAGCATGAACCACAACCTTACAATGAAGGGCGGTAACACCAACTCGAACTATACTGCTTCAGTAAACTACCGTTACTGGGAAGGTCTGTTCATCCGGTCAGACAACAGGCAGACTTCGGGACGCCTTGGCATTAACCATACCGCTCTCGACGGGATGCTGAAGATGAGCTTCAATTCAATCATCCGCGATCGTACCTACTGGACTGGCGGCGACGGATACAGTTTCAACAGCTATGTCTACAGGCAGGCAATCATCCGCAATCCGACAGATGCCATTTATGATGCCAATGGTATCTGGCAGGAGCGCAATACCTATTTCTATGACAATCCGGTTTCTTACATCATGGAATCAGACGGTGAGAACAATGAGAGGGAGATTCAGATGAACGGAAAGGTCACTCTTACTCCGGTCAAGAGATGGAACATTAACCTCCTTGTTTCAAATAACACTTATAACCAGACTCGTGGCTTCTCGCAGACGAAGAAGCATGTCTCGACCACGAAGAGCGGACGTAACGGTTATGCCTCCAGGGGTACCACAGCCAACCAGAGCAAGCTGCTCGAGCTTACATCTGATTATGCTCTCACAATGGGCAAGAGTAATGTTAACCTGATGGGCGGTTACAGTTATCAGAACAACATTTACGAAGGTTTCTACATGACCAACTGGGACTTTCCCACCGATTTCTACTCCTATAACAGGATGCAGAGCGGTGATGCTCTGACAAGGGGTGAGGCCACAATGAACAGCAGCAAGAATGAGAACACCCTTATTGCATTCTTCGCAAGGGGCAGTTACAATTTTGACGACAAATACCTTTTAATGGCCAGCCTCAGGCAGGAGGGTTCCTCCAAGTTCGGTGCAAACCATAAGTGGGGAACCTTCCCCGCAGTTTCAGTCGGATGGCGTATCAGCCGCGAGTCATTCATGGAAGGTGTCGACTTTGTAAGTGAACTCAAGCTGCGCGCCGGATACGGAATTACCGGTACGGCACCCGGAAACTCCTACATGTCACTTATAAGCCTTAATTACGGCTCCCGTTTCCTGTCGAACGGGGTATGGCTTCAGGGCGTTGAACCCAACCGTAACCCGAACCCTGATCTCAGGTGGGAGAAGAAGGAAGAGATCAACCTTGGTGTTGACTTTGGTCTCCTTGACGGACGTATCAATGGTACTGTCGACGTTTACCGCCGCCGTACAAATGACATGCTTTGGGATTACCAGGTTCCTACGCCTCCGTATCTCTATTCATCTATCACCTCAAACGTTGGTGTGATGGACAATATCGGTCTTGAAGCACTTGTTCAGGGAACTCCGTTTGCAACAGCCGACTTCAACTGGATGACCGGTGTGACATATTCAACCAACAGGAACAAGCTGGTTTCTCTCTCGAACGATCAGTTCCAGACGACAAATGACTTCTTCTACACCGGCCATACAGGCGAGCCTATTCAGCAGACCACCCACATCGTCAAAATCGGTGACCAGATCGGTAACTTCTACGGATGGAAGTCGGTCGACATTACTGATGCCGGGATCTGGATTGTTGAAAGTGCAGAGGGCGAACACATCCCTATTACTGAATCGACTCAGGATGACAGGCAGGTCCTTGGCAACGGACTTCCCAAGCATTACCTTGGATGGAACAACTCGGTCAGATACAAGAACTTTGACCTTGAGGTTAACATGAGAGGTGCGTTCGGTTTTCAGATTCTTAACTTCCAGAGGATGTATTATGAGAACCCCCGCATCTTCCAGTACAACATGCTGGAGAGCGCATTTGACAAGGTTTATGGCAAGGCCAGGCTTACATATGACCTGGCTTATGTGAGCTATTATGTTGAGAATGGCGATTATTGGAAGATTGACAACATGACACTCGGGTATACTTTCAAGCTCCCGAACAGGAATTACGTCAAGAATGCACGGGTATATGCATCAGGACTGAACCTTTACACTCTGACCGGATACAAGGGCATTGACCCCGAAGTGAATCGCATTGGTCTCAACCCGGGCAATGATGAGAGAGATAAGTATCCTACTACCAGGACCTTTACGCTGGGTGTCAATCTTACATTCTAACGATAAAAAATGACAGCAATGAAAAAGCAATTCAATAAGTACATTGGCGGTCTGGTGATTCTCGTTGCAATGGTTGCAGGTTCATGTACCGATCTTTCCGAGACGGTATATTCAGAGCTTCTTGCCGAGCAGTTTGTCCCGACAGAGAAGGATCTTCCGGCAATTATTGCACCGGTCTACACCGGTATGCGCAGCATGATGGCCGGCTGGCAGGGGATGTTTGACCTGCAGGAAGAACCGGCTGACCAGATAGTCACCCCCGCCCGTCCAAACGGATGGTATGACGGCGGCACCTACCACAGGATGCACAAGCACACCTGGACTCCCACCCAGTGGCAGCCCCAGAACCTCTGGAACAACTGCTACAGGGGAATCAATACTGCAAACAGGGTCATCTACCAGATCGAATCAGGTGAAATACCCATGGAAGCCGGCAAGGAAAACCTTCTGGCTGAACTGAAAGCAGTAAGAGCCTACTATTATTCGGTCCTTCTTGACACCCATGGCAATATTCCTATCGTTGACGATTACAAGGATGTTGAGCTTCCCGAGCAGGCCACCCGCCAGCAGGTATATGACTTTGTTGTGAGTGAACTCACTACGGCAATGCCATTGCTTACCGAAACCGTTGACAAGACAACCTACGGTCGTTTCACCAAGTGGGCTGCCAAGGCAACTCTTGCGCGGGTTTATCTCAATGCCGAAGTCTATACGGGCACTCCTCAGTGGGCGCTCTGCATAAGCCAGTGCAATGACATCATGGCAAGCACAAAGTTCCAGCTTGAGACCTATTACCGTGACATCTTCAAGACAGCAAACGAAAACTCGAAGGAGATCATCTTTGCCGTTCCCTATGATGAAACAAAGGCAACAGGCTGGCAGATACACATGAAGACCCTTGACCCGCTCAGCAGGCTCGTATTCAAGATGGAAGCACAGCCCTGGGGCGGTAACTGCGCTGTTCCGCAGTGGATTGATACTTACGATGCCGATGACCAGAGGCTAAAGGATACCTGGATCCAGGGACCGCAGTATAATCCTGACAATGGGAATCTTGTGATTGATTATGTTAAAAGGGTCAAGGATATTGATCTCGCAGCTTCGAATGAAGGCTACCGCATTGGCAAGTATGAGATCAAGATAGGAGCGAAGGCAGCTCTGAGCAATGACTATGTGGTCTTCCGCTATGCCGATGTGCTTATGATGAAGGCCGAGTGCCTGCTCAGGACAGGGCTTGAGGGTGATGCAGCACTGATAGTGTCAGAGGTAAGGGCCCGCTCTTTCAGGGCGAACCCTGCCAAGGCAACTGTCACCGGTGCACAGCTCCTCGAAGGAAGCTCATACAATTACGGTTTTGTTGTCAACGGTGAGGTCACCGAGGCTGAAGGCGGAGCAGACATACAGTACGGAAGGTTCCTTGACGAGCTCGGATGGGAGTTTGCAGCCGAGGGCAGGAGGAGAACTGATCTTATCAGGTTTGGAGTGTTCCACACCAAGACATGGTTCAACCACAGGCCCACAAGCATTGACAAGGCACTCTTCCCCATCCCGCAGGCCGAGATGAACAAGAACCCGAACCTTGACCAGAATCCCAGTTACTAGTAACCGGTTCCGGGAAAGAAACGGAAAAAGAACAAACGGTCATAAATGATGACCATGAGGGTGCGGGAAGACCTCCTGCACCCTCTTCAATTATAAGTCAGGGAAATGAGAAGATTAATTACAATCACGCTGTTCGTGCTTATTGCATCCGCTATCGCCGGACAGGAGATAACACTGTCAGGAACCGTCAGGTGTTTTAACAGGTATGCCTTGCGGAGCGTTACCGTGACAGCCGGCAGGGCAGGAGAGACCCATCTCACTGATTCAACAGGGAGATTCATCGTTACAATGAAACCTGGTGACAGGGTAACATTTGAGGCCGAAGGATTTGAGCCTTTCACAACCAGACCGCGTGAGTCAGATACAATTTCGGTCAACCTTGTCTTCAGGGGCGGGAAGAAGGACGTTATGGTTGCTATCGGCAACGGGTACATCCGGAAGGAGGACCTTACCTTCGCCGTTGACAATCTCCAGCAGGAGAACAGCGAATTCTCGAATTTCTCAAGTATTTATGACCTGCTGCGCGGCCGGTTCCCGGGGGTGGAAATCATCAATACCCCCTCTGGCCCGTCAATACAGGTCAGAGGTACCAATTCGCTGGCACTGTCCGGCGAGCCCCTGTTCATTGTAGACGGCATACCGGTGGATGATATCTCTGCAATTGAACCGGTCAACATCCGCTCAGTAAATGTGCTTAAGGACGCTTCAGCCGCATACTACGGTTCACGGGGCACAAACGGGGTCATACTGATTGAAACCCGCCTGAAATAGCGGACATATATTATCGTCTGCAGAATTAAACCTTATACAACCCTGACGCTTGCGGAAGCGCCTCCGGGAGAGGAAAAGGAGCTCCATTTATGCCCAGTTTTAACATTCAGGTCACAAAATCCGCACCTTCAGGCAGGTATAAAAGCACCCGGTCATTGTCATGAAAATCTCAATTAATGAGGGTGCGACGGGCCTCGCTTATCCCCGTTTAAATCGTTTGCAAAATCTTTTGCAAATCATAACGCATGTAAAAAAAATGTTATAAATTGCGTAAGGAAGCACAAGTGTAATTTTTACATTAAATAATTTTAAAGAGAATAAGTTGAGCCCGTTTTTTAATGATTTTAAAGTGTAAGAAATACACGTAAGTGATCGGGCAGGAGAGGGGATTTGTAATTAATTGACTGATAATCAGAATAAATACAGAATAACAACACCCTAATTAATCTAACCAACCTCATTAAAATGAAACCAGACTTTATCACAAAGGTGCGTTTGCATGCCTGGATGTGTCTGTTTCTCCTGCTCCCGTTGACGGTGACAGGACAGCAAATGACAATCACAGGTAAGGTAGTTGATGAATTTGGCGAGACTCTTCCAGGTGTTACCGTTGTAATTGACGGAACTACAAGGGGGGTATCGACAGACATCGACGGAAATTACAGTATCAGCGCCTCCCCCGGAGAGGTCCTCGTGTTTTCATCCGTTGGGATGAATACGCAGAAAATCGCAGTCGGGACACAGAGGGTTATCAATGTCACGCTGATCGAAACAACATCTGAGATCGAATCTGTTGTAGTTGTCGGTTACGGTGTCCAGAAAAAGGAGACCGTAGTTGGCGCTGTTTCACAGATCTCGGGTGAGAGACTTAAGGACATCAAGATGGGCGGTGCGGTCGAGAACTCACTGCAGGGAATTCTGCCTGGCATGGTTGTTCTGATGCAGGACGCCACCCCGGGTGAAGAGTCCAAGTCCATCACAATGCAGATCAGGGCCGGAGCTTCAATGGGAAGCAACGCGCCGCTGATCCTTGTTGACGGTGTGGAACGCCCGTTCACAAACCTTGACCCTGAAGAGATCTCTTCGATATCAATCCTGAAGGACGCCTCTGCAACTGCAGTTTACGGCGTGAAAGGCGCCAACGGCGTAGTGATCGTCAATACCAAAAGAGGTAGCGAAGGGGCACTGCAGCTTGACTTCACAGCAGAGACCTCACTCAAGATGGCCACCCGCCTTCCCGAGTACATGAACTCATATGAGACAATGCTGCTCAGGAATGAAGCATACAAGAATGACGGCAAATGGTCAAGCCTGATATCCGATGAGGCGCTCGAGCACTACCGCACAGGTGACTCACCATATCTCTATCCTGACTTTGACTGGATGGATTTTTATTTCGAACCTGCATTTGATCAGAACTACAACATAAATGCAAGAGGAGGCAACTCCTTCGTAAAATACTTCGTCTCCCTCGGATATCTGAACGAGTCGGACATCTTTGATGTGGGCAGCCTCTTCCCCTACAAGTTTGAGAAGAAGGATGCATCGTACTGGCATAATCGTTATACATTCAGGAATAACCTTGACTTCAACCTGACCAAGTCAACCAAACTGAGTGTTAACCTGGCAGGTAATATAAAGGTATGGAACAAGCCTGTTGACGACTACACACAGGAACAGTGGTACGAAGCCGTGACCGCATTGCCATACTATCCGCAGGAGGCACTCGAGCAATTTCCTGATGACAGGATTCCGTATGATCAGGACGGCATTCGTTATTTCGAGAATCCGCAGCAGGGCGAAGTCAGGCTCATGTGGATCGGAGGGATGGGTTTCAGACGCAACAAGAGCAACGGAGTCGCTACTGACGTCAACCTTGAGCAGAAGCTTGATTTTATCACGGAAGGACTCTCTGCATCAGCATTCTACTCCTTCAACACAGACAACGAATATATGAAAGAGTATCCGCTTGATTATCTGTTCGGGTACTACCTCAATCCTGCCGACAGCACCTGGTCAAGGTACACCAACTGGCAGGTTCTGGATTACGATACTCCACAGCCTAAACTCATCACCTCCCGTAATGAGTCACTTTCCAGCGCAAGACGGAGTACGTATTACAAAGGACAAATTGACTATGCCCGCAGTTTCGGCCGTCACAATGTGACAGCTGTTGGGGTATTCAGCCGCCGGCAGTCCCGCGGTATCTCCAATTTCCCCTCCTATGAGGAGAACTGGGTAGCCCGTGGCACCTATAATTATAATGAGAAGTATCTCTTTGAAGCCAGTGTGGCTTATACCGGTTCTGAGAAGTTCGCTCCGGGGCTCCGCTTCGGGACCTTCCCTTCGTTTGCACTTGGCTGGGTAGGATCAGAGGAAGGCTTCTGGAAAGACAAGATGCCGTGGTTCAACTACTTCAAGACCCGCTTCTCATGGGGGATGGTCGGTAGCGATGCCGGTATAGCCAGGTGGCTCTATATATCAGAGTATACGAACGGTAGTGATACACAGGGATTCGGATACCCGATGACATGGTATCCAAGCATACAGGAAGGTACCATACCCGTGACTGATGCCACATGGGAGACAGCCATGAAGGCAAACCTCGGGTTTGAGATGGGTTTCTTCAAGAATAAGGTCACCCTTAACGTTGACCTCTACGATGAACACCGCAGAGATATTCTCCAGACAAGAAGGTCAGTACCTTCATGGGTTGGCGTGTCATCTATCTCCGGTAACAGCGGTGAAACAAAGGCTCACGGTGTTGAGGTGGAGCTTGGCTATAACCACAGCTTCTCGCGTGACTTCACAATCCAGCTGCGTGGTATCATGTCAGCCAACGAGAGCCGTGTTGTATCATATGACGAGCCCGATGCCAAGCCGGCGAACATCTCCCTTGAAGGCAAGCCGGTGGGCGTTGCCCAGCGCATGGGAGGTTACACCCCGGCCTCGGCAATACAGGATGGCGGATTCTACCAGGATTTCGATGAACTCTTTATCTGGCCTCTTGCATCAGGACCACAGCCTATTGTGGGTGACTTCAAGTATGTTGACTACAACGGTGACGGCTTTGTGAATGACCTTGACAGGATCGTTCCCCGCAACCCGTACGTCCCCGCCTTCACCTGGGGAGCCAACCTGGCAGCAATTTACAAGAATCTGACAATGAGGGTTGACTTTTACGGGATTGGTTCAACAACCTACGCAATGAGGCAGGGCGGTATGTTCTACCTCTATCCCTTCACCCAGAACAAGGATAACGCCATGACAGCACAAGCCAACCACTGGACTCCTGACAACAGGAATGCCGAGTGGCCGGCTGTTCACTCGGTAGCCACCGACCAGTACAACTACATGGGCAATGAATTCTCTATAGTTGACGGCCGGTATACAAGGCTCAAGAACGTTGCTCTCAGCTACAGGCTTGAGATCGATCCTCTTCAGAAAGTAGGCATCAGCCGGGTTGACCTTACCCTTACAGGTACCAACCTGGCCACATGGACCCCCTTCAAGCTCGGAGGTGACCCTGAAGGCTTCAACTCAGGGGTTGACTTCGGTGCATACCCGATGATGAAACGGTTCACGTTCGAGGTGAGGATGACATTCTAACCAGGAAAACTTATGAAAATGAAAAGGATTACAATTATACTCATCTCGGTAGCCCTTCTTTTCCAGGGGTGTGAAGATTACCTTGACAAGGTACAGGACTCAACCGGAATGGATGAGGAGCAGGTCTTCACCGACTATAACAACTTCCGCAAGTTCCAGGACAGAATGTACCGGGACATGCATAACTATCTTGCTGACTATGACTATGGTATGATTGCCGCTATGTGTGATGAAGGCTACACCGAGTCAGCTCAGTGGGAGACAATGGGTGTAGTTCAGTCGGGCGACTGGCTCCGCGCATACAGCACAGCTCAGGCATTGCAATTCTCCTCAGTTTGGAGAGCATGGCAGAGCATACGCATTGCAAATATCTGCCTCCAGAAGCTTCCGATGCTTGAGGGCAACGCCACTCAGGCACAGATGGACCAGCTGGAAGGCCAGGCAAGATTTATGCGTGCATGGTACTATTACGAGTTCCTTATCCGCCAGGGCGGGATGCCATACCTGACTGAGCCTCTCGGGGGTTCTGACAATTATGCTCTTCCCAGGCTCTCATTCCATGAGACGGCGCTGAAGATTGCAGAAGACTGCGATGCAGCAGAAGCACTCCTTCCGGCTGAATGGGATATGGCCAATCTGGGAAGGCCGACAAAGGGTGCTGCGATGGCAGTCAAGGCATCGGCACTTCTCTTCGATGCCAGCCCGACGAACAACCCTTCAGGCAACAACGAATTGTGGACTGCCGCAGCACAGGCTGCATGGGATCTGATTGCCTATGCACAGAGTACCGGCCGGTATAAGCTAATGCCATCGGAGGGTACGGACCAGGTAACATATCTGGCACCATCAGGGGTTCAGACGATAACTTATCCCAGCGGTTTTGACAGCATCTTCATGTATACTCCATATAATGACGAGATCATATGGGAATTCTATGAAGCAGTCACCTCAGGAAGCCAGTACAGCACCTTTACAATTGCCAGCCTTGCTGAGGGAGGCATCATCCAGGGTTACAGCCCGTCACAGAACATTGTTGATCTCTTTGAGACCAAAAACGGGCTTGCCATCCAGGATGACCCTGAGTATGACCCGCAGAATCCTTATATCGAAAGGGATCCCAGGTTCTATCACAGCATTCTCTTCAACCGTGAGCGCTGGACAAGCGGCACAGACCTCTATCTTGAACTGTTCAACGGCGGTCGTGACCGTGCCAGTGGCGATTTTGTGCATTTCTCCTACACCGGTTACCTGGCCCGCAAATTCTGGGGCAAAAATGTTGACCTGTGGTCGGGAGCATCAGCTCCTTTCACCCATACTATCTTCTTCAGGTATGCAGACATACTTCTCATGTATGCCGAAGCAGCCAACGAGATCGGAGGTCCTAACCATTCAATTCCAGGTGCCACCATGTCAGCCGTACAGGCTGTCAACATGGTCAGGGAACGCATGGAGATGCCAGGTGTTAACAGTTCATACCTTAACAGCAAGGAGACCTTCCGTCAGAGAATCAAGAACGAAAGAGCCGTCGAGCTTTATCTCGAAGGCAAGCGCTTCTTCGATCTCTCGAGATGGGGAGATGCCCATAAGATGCAGCATAAACAGCTTTACGGCGTTGACCTGATCGAGAACTCAGGAAGACCCACGGGATACAACATCTCCCGCACTCCTCTGCCGGTTGTGACTCTGACCTTTGAGCAGAAGCATTACAAGTGGCCCATACCCATGGCTGATGCCTTGATGTTCAAGGAGTTCACACAGAACCCGGGTTGGTGATAAGGAAAATCTGGTCAATATAGAGAAAGATGAAAATTATGAAAAACAATATATTAAGAAAGGTATTGGTCATCTCTGCCATGCTTGCGCTCCTCTTCGGATACGATGCAAGGGGACAGGCAAGGGAGATACCAAAAACCATAGTGAAAGGCAGCGTGGTGTCGGCTGTGGATCAGCCACTGAAGGGTATCGTAGTGAAATCCTTTAACACCAGCCTCTCCACTGTTACGGATGCACAGGGAAACTTCGAGATCGGGGTGACCACCGGTGAGACCGACAGGTTAAGTGTCAGTCTTGACGGTTACAAAGTTAAGATTGTGGAGGTTGCTCCAGGTACTTTAACGGTTGAGCCGATTGTACTGGATGAGTACCGGCTAGTCAGTGAGACAAACGTGAGTAACCTTCCATACAGGCAGTTAAGCAATAGCCGCAATGTATCCGCAATCACCACAATCACCGGTGACGAGCTGATGTCCTACCCGTCGGCCTCCTTACTCGAGGCTTTGTCAGGCAGGCTTCCCGGGCTGACGATTGAGCCTTATTCAACTGTTCCCGGACATGAATCTTTTGGTGCTTTCATCCGCGGTACATCTGCAACAATTTACGTTGACGGCATCATCCGGGATGTCACCGGACTCTCAGCTTCCGAAGTTCAGGAAGTTCAGGTCATCAGGGACCTCTCCGGAAGAGCAGTACTTGGCCTCTCGGGATCAGGACCCGTTATCTGGATTACAACCCGCAAGGGAACCAGCTTCAACAGGGAGATGAAGGTGATGGCTGAGTACGGTGTAAGCACACCGGCCACATTGCCGAAATACCTGGATTCGTACAACTATGCGACACTCCTCAATGAGGCACTGGATAACGACGGCTTTGATACATGGTATACTCCTGCCGACCTGGCAGCTTACCAGAACCATACGAACCTCCTTACCCATCCGGACGTGGACTATTACGGTGAGTATGTTGCCAAATCAGCACCATTCCGCAGGGCAAGCGTCAGCTTCGAGGGAGGCGACAAAAGGGTCACCTACTTCTCGATGTTTGACTACGTTGGCGGAGCAGGTCTTGAGAATGTCGGCGAGAAGGTCAAAAATGACAGGTACAAGCTGCGAGGCAATGTTGCAATAAGGCTCAATGACTTCATGAGTCTGAGCATTAACATCGCCGCTTCGCTGAACAAGCAGCGTTTCGCGAATGTCACTTCCGGAGCGGGGGTCTACAACATGTTTGACATACTCTCTGTCTACCCGTCAAATGCACATCCAATCTATGCTGACTCCCTGCTTGTCAGGAGCGATAACTTTCCTGTTAACCTGACGAATGAGCTGGCTTACTCGGGATTCGGTGATGGTATGATACTGAATGCGCAGAACAATGCGAGGCTGGTGATTGACCTCGGCAGCATTGCCGAGGGGCTGACTGCCTTCGCAAATGCATCGTTTGACGTTTCAAACAGCATCATTAACAGCAAGGGAGGAACAGCAGCACTCTACAGACTCGAGGGGGTTACACCCGTCAGGGTTGTTGATGCAGTTATTGTTCCAAACATGTCATTGGGTGACTTTGATGTGCTCAAGCGCACTGCGGGCTACGCAGGATTGAATTATGAGCGCCAGTTCGGCAAAAGTGCTCTTTCAGCTGATGCAGTCTTCTACGCAGCACTGGAAGAAATAACCTCAAATAACGACTGGTACCAGCCCTCAAAGGTGGAGGATCTCTCCTTAAGGCTAAACTACGGTTTTGACGACAGGTATGTTGCACAGCTTGACCTCGTCTATTCTGGCAGCAACAGGATGCCGGCAGGTAAGAGGTTCGGCCTCTATCCAACGGCCGGTCTTGCATGGATTGCAAGCAATGAGGAGTTCCTCAGCGGCGTCAGCAAGGTTGATTACCTCAAGGTCTATGGCTCGGCAGGCATAATGGGCATCAATGATTATTACCTGCAGGGTTACAACCCCTTCTACCTGCAAGAGACACTCTGGACACAGAGTGGCGGGTGGCAGTCAGGAGTTGCCTCGAACAGAGGCCAGGCTGTTGATATTTACCAGCTTGTCCAGACAGGAAGTGATGACTTTGTGCTTCCTAAGAGACGATTCATCAATACAGGCATACAGGCGCAACTCTTCGGCAAGGCTCTTGACGTTGAAGTCAACTACTTCAACGAGAAGAACTACGACAAGATCTCAAATAAAGGTGCTTCCACTCCTTCAATTATCGGCTCACCCCAGTTCCTTCCCGCAACCAATTACGGTGAGGATGTGAGATGGGGTATTGACGGTCTTGTGCAGTGGAGCAGGAAGATTGGCGACATCAGTTACGGTATCGGCGGCAACGCCATGTATATGAGAGGCAAGTATCTCCTGGTGGATGAACCAGAAGCTCTTCCCGAATATCAGAAGCAGACCGGCACTGAAATGGATGCCTTCTGGCTCTATGAGGATGAGGGCCTTTACCAGACTTCCGGAGAGATCACTTCGAGAGGAGTAACCCAGAGCTGGGGCGCACTTCAGCCCGGTGACATAAGGTATTCTGACCTCAACGGAGATGATGTAGTGGATGAATTTGACGTTCATGCGACTGATTATCATTCGCCGAGGTTCTTTTACGGCCTCAATCTCTCAGCAGGATACAAGGGGTTCAGCGTATTCGCACTCGCGCAGGGTGAGGCTGACGGAAATGTAATGCTTGCCAACAACAGGTATTTCAGGATCAGCGGTACCGGACAGAACTATTCTGAGCTTATGCTTGACAGGTTCCCCGTTACGAATAATTATCCCAGGCTTTCCACGGTATCGCTCAATAACAACCAGTATTCCACATTCTGGGTAGCAAAAGCTGCATACTTCAGGCTTAAGAATATTGAGGTGAGCTACACGTTCCCGGCCATGGCATCGCGCAGGCTTGCGATGAATAACCTGAGGATCTTTGTCAGGGGCACCAACCTCGCTGCAATCTCTTCACTGAAGAAGTACAGCGTCGATCCCGAGAATGTCGATGCCGGAATAACAGGATACCCGTTATTCAGGACTATCACTGCCGGAGTAACCTGCAAGTTCTAATGCTAAAAACCGAAACAATGAAACGAACGATAATATTTCTCCTAACGGCAATCGTGGCGGTCTCATGCGAGTTTCTCGATCCAAGGCCAATTGATGACCTCACCACGGATGAGCTCCTGAGTAACGCCGTCTACGGGGAGGGGTTGCTGGCACAGGCATATGCAACCCTGAACACTGATTACATTGACTACACAGAGTACTACACCGATAACGCCGTACCGGCTGTCCCGGGTGGCAACTCTCTTGCCCTTGGCAACTGGACTGTCCAGAACAACCCGATTGGCGAATGGGATGAATGGTATGAGGCCATCGGTTACCTGAACATCTATCTGAGGGACTGCAAGGATCTGCTTTACAGCGTTTCCGACCCGGCTCTGAATGAAGTGCTTCAGAAACAGAGAAGGGGAGAAGCCTTTTTCATGAGGGCCTGGTACGAGTGGCTCCTTCTCAGGACCTATGGCGGTTATCCTGAAGGTGGAAGTACATGCCTTGGATTCCCGATTGTAACAGAGGTGCTTACAACCTCTGACAATCTTGACCGTCCGCGCAATACATATGAGGAGTGCGTGGCACAGATAGCAAAGGACTGTGATTCGGCGATAGTGCTTCTGCCCAAGTGGTATAACGGAAGTGCATCCTACAACAACAACTCAAATGCCGGTCGCGGAAGCGCGATGGCAGCATGGGCGCTGAAGGCAAGGGCATATCTCTATGCCGCCAGCCCGGCCTACGGTCCGTCGACACAGGATCTCTGGATCCGCGCTGCCCAGGTTGCTCATGATGCAATGGTTTACTACGGAGGCAACAACCTGCACAATTTTGACGGTACCTATAACGTCAGCAGCAGCCTTAACAACATCTGGATCCAGCCTGAATACTCATCCAACGACTGGGAGTATGCATTCTATCCTCCGTCACTGTACGGCAACGGTTTTTGCAACCCATCCCAGAACCTTGTTGATGCCTTCCCGGCAAGCAACGGTTATCCGATTGATGAGACAAGCCTTTACAATCCGGCAAACCCGTATGCCAGCAGAGACGGTCGCTTTGAGAGATTCATATTCCGTAATGGCGTAAATTACAACGGAACAGTTGTACAGACCTACATAGGCGGGGCTGATGCTCCCGGCGGTCTGAGCCTGCAGGGCACACGCACGGGGTATTATCTGAAGAAACTGTTGAACAGAAACGTAAGGCTGACTCCCGGTGATGTTACCACGAGCTACCGGTTCAGGGTGTTCCTGAGCAAGACCGAGCTCTATCTGAATTTCATTGAGGCAGCAAACGAGGCATACGGACCAAATGATGCCACACTCGGTTTTTCTGCTAACTCGGTTCTGGCTCTGATAAGGAACAGGGCTGGCATTGACTCTGATCCGGCAGCTTCAGGCCAGCAGGATCAGTACAGGATTGATCAGGCTGCTGCAGGCAAGGATGCATTCAGGGAACTGGTGCAGAATGAAAGGCGCCTGGAGCTCTCCTTCGAAGGCCACCGTTTCTGGGATATGAGAAGGTGGAACATGCCTCTTGATCACACTGTCACAGGTGCAAGGATCACCAAGTCAAACCTTCCGGAACCAACCAACCTGGCACTGGGTGCAACAGTCACAACCGATTACTGCTCACCATGGGAGACCCTGACTGCAGTGAATGACGGCTTCACGCCTACTGCATCTACAGACGGTTCACACGGCAAGTTCGGCAACTGGTTCAGCGGCGACGACTGGGGATGGATCCAGTATGATTTTGCTGCACCGACCTCCATTTCCAAATCTGAGATCTACTGGTTCACGGACGACGGAGGTATACTCCTTCCTGATGAGGTATACATCGAGTATTACGATTCAGGAAGCAGCAGCTGGCAGAGAGTCTCCAATCCTTCCGGCTACATTGTGGCAAGGGACAACTGGACCACCACCGTATTCAATCCCGTCATGACTACCGGCATACGGATCAACTTCATCAACCATACCGAATCTTGCGGTGTGATCGAATGGAGGGTATGGCCAATCAATTATGACGGTTATGAGTATGTTGATGTCGAGACACACACGTTCCAGGATTACATGAGGTATATCCCGGTACCGTATACTCAGACACTCATAATGAGTAATTTGAAACAAAACAGTGGATGGTAGAATTTTTTTCCCTTCCGGAAAAGAAAAAAAAGGAAATATGAAAAAGATATTTGCAATACTTATAATGGCGGTCACTCTGACAGGTTGTTACGACGAGTTCAGAAATGACTATCCTTACACCACTGTTGCCTTTTCAACAGCGACCGGCGGTCTCAGCACTGCCGGTGAGCTGGGAAGGACAGTAGTCAGGGGTGAGGGACTGAAGCTGGATATCGGGGTATATCTGGGCGGTGTCCTTGAAAACAAGAAAGACGTCCTGGTCAGGTATACTCTTGACCCCTCTCTTCTGGCAGGCACTTCGTATGAACTTATGCCAGCCAGTTACTATACGCTCAGCGATATAAACCAGATGGTCATTCCCGAAGGGGAGTACATCGGCCGTTTGACTGTGACACTTGATTCAGCCAGGTTCCTGGCTGATCCGGATGCGGTTCATTTTCACTACGCGATTCCGTTGCGTCTTACCGAAACGACAGCTGACAGCATTAATGATTTGAATGACACGAAGATTCTGGTTATAAAGTATATAACCAGGGTCGAGGGTTTCTACAACCATACGGGTACTTATACAACCTATGCAGAGGACGGTACTGAAATGAGCAGCGGTGCAATGACAAGCGTTATATCCGCACAGACCCTGTCGCTTGATTCGGTTTCGGCAAACGGCATCCTTCATTTGTACGGGGCAGGCTATACAATGAATTACAGGATCCATCCTGACAACACTGTATCGTGGAAGAAACTCCCCAATCCTCCGCCAACTCCGGTGAACCTGGCGACAGAGTATCCTCCAGCCGTTACGACGGACTATGTATCAGGATGGGAGACGCTGTCGGCTGTCAATGACGGCAAGGTACCCCCAAGCTCAATCAGTGACTACACCTATCCCAAGTTTGGAAACTGGAACAGTGCAAATGACTGGGGCTGGATACAGTATACCTTTACAAGACCCTACAGGATGAGCGCATCGAATGTGTTCTGGTGGACTGATGAGGGCGGCCTGCTGTTCCCGACAGATCAGCGTGTGGAGTATCTTAACATGGCAACAAATACATGGGAAGTAGTGCCAAACGCAGTGGGCTTTGGGGTAGAACCAAGCAAGTTCAATGTCACCAGGTTTGATGAAATTACAACTACTTCCATAAGGCTCTATTTCATCAACTCCTCAGAATCAATAGGTATCTCCGAATGGCAGGTAATGGGTATTGGTGACCCGATGACGCCTGAGGAGAGGCCGATTGCAAATGTTCTCCCCAATGGGACAAGCACATGGGATCCCGCCACGAGTACGCTGACACTGAACTACAAGGTTCTATACGAGGAAGCGACTTACTATACAAACGCAAGTTCAAAGCTTGTCTGGCGTAACCGCATCAGGGACGGAGTAAATGAATGGAGAAGATAATAGCATGGTTTTAGGGTTTTAGTTTGGAGTAAAAGGCCGCTTTTTACCGGCCTTTTACATTTATAACAGGCTTATTAACAAATTTTAGCAATCCGGAATGAGAAAACTACAGATTCTTCTAACAGCAGCACTTATCCTCTCTTCCTGCACAGGAAACGAGGGGCAGGTAAGCATCATTCCCAATCCCTCCGCAGAGGAGGGGAGCGGCTCATCCGTTACCGGATGGACTGCCGAGACCGGCAGAGGAGGTATTATTGCCTTTTATGACTACGAAGCCCACCAGGGGAAGAGGAGCCTTATGCTGCAGAGCAACAGGCCGGCCGGCGGCCGGTGGATGACCCGGGTTCAGCTGAGACCGTGGTCCGAATATAAACTCACTGGATGGGTGAAGACGGAAGGGGTTCAGTCACGAAGCGAGACTGGCGGCGCCGGATTCCGGATTGACGCCATCGATGCCAGGTTCTATGGAATAACCGGCACAAATGACTGGACAAAGGTCGAGATTACCTTCAATACCGGCAATGATGATTCATCGGTCCTCTCCTGCCTCCTCGGAATTGACGGCCCTGCATCGGGAAGAGCATGGTTTGATGACATGAAGCTGGAACTTGTCTCTTCGGAGAAGATAAGCACGGCAGTTACAATTGACCTTACTGCCAAGAAGGAACCGATGTCGGAATATATCTACGGGCAGTTCATAGAACACCTGGGCAGATGCATCTACGGAGGTATCTGGGCTGAGATGCTCGAAGACAGAAAGTTCTGGTACTCTCCCGGTGACAGGGAATCGCCCTGGCAGGTCAGGGGAAAGAAGGAACTCTTCTCTGTTGACAGGATCAATCCTTTTACCGGCGACAAGACACCGGTACTGGGAGTTGACGGCAGCGGCGCCGCAATAATGCAGCAGTCAGGACTGGGTCTTAAACCTGACCTGGCCTATAACGGACGGGTCGTACTCCGGGCCACACCGGGTATTACAACGGTGAAGGTTACCCTGGCATGGGGAGAAGAGTCCCGTACTGTCACAATTGATAAGCCGGGAACCACCTATGCAGCCTATCCTCTGGAGTTTCAATCCGGCGAAATGACACATAATGCCTCGTTGACAATCGAGCCCGAAGGCAATGGCAAGGTATGGGTTGGAACTGCCAGCCTTATGCCTTCTGACAACATCGAGGGATTCCGTTCCGATGTAATGGCGCTGCTGAAGGAACTCAACGCTCCGGTATATCGCTGGCCCGGAGGCAACTTCGTCAGCGGTTACGACTGGAAGGACGGGCTTGGTGACAGGGATAAGAGGCCGCCGCGCAAGAACCCGGCATGGCAGGGTGTGGAGCACAATGATGTGGGGATACATGAATTCATGGCCTTCTGCAGGATACTGGGCACAGAGCCTTACATAGCAGTCAATGCCGGCCTGGGCGATTCAAAGATGGCGCGTGAGGAGGTTGAATACTGCAACGGCTCCGCTGAGACCCCAATGGGCAAACAGAGAGCGGCCAACGGCAATCCTGAAGCGTGGAATGTGAAATGGTGGTCCATCGGCAATGAGATGTACGGTGACTGGCAGCTGGGTCATATGTCGACTGACGAGTTTGTGAAGAAGCACAATGCCTTCGCGGATGCGATGAGAAGTGTGGATCCTGACATCAAGCTTATCGCAGTAGGCGAACTTGGAGACTGGGACCGCATGGTGCTTGCCAACTGCTCTGAAAGCATGGACCTTATCAGTGAGCATTTCTACCGTCAGGACTGGCACGGGGGAGGTCTTATGACCCATGTTAAGCAGATCCCCGATGCAATCAGGGAGAAGGCTGAGGCGCACCGTCAGTACAGGAAGGAGATACCGCAACTGGAGGGCAAGGATATCCGCATATGTATGGACGAGTGGAACTACTGGTACGGCCCTCATATCTACGGTGAGCTTGGGACGCGCTATTTCATGCGTGACGCAATGGGGATAGCTGCAGGCCTCAATGAGTATTCGAGGCAGAGCGACATGGTCTTCATGGCCAACTACGCCCAGACGGTTAACGTCATAGGATGCATAAAGACAAACACAACCAGCTCGGTCTTCGATGCAACCGGCCAGGTACTGAAACTCTACAGGCAGCAGTTCGGAACCGTACCTGTGACAATTTCAGGAGAAACCAGGCCGCTTGACATTGCGGCAACCCTCTCGGCTGACGGCAGCAGGCTGACAGTCTCCGTCGTCAATCCCACATGGGATAAGGTAACTGTGCCAATGACATTTCTTAATGGCGCTGTTTCTGGTGAGGGGGAACTCTGGCAGGTGACAGCTCCGGATGACATGGCCACAAATGAACCGGGGCGTCCGGAGAACGTGAAGATTACCGGTCCGGTTAAAGTACCCTCCGTGAAAGAAGTGACAGTTGATCCGGCAAGCATCAACCTGTTCGTATTCAATTTAAACAAGTGAATAATCCGTACAAAATATTCAAAATCAGGGAAATGAGAAAACAGAGAATCATGCTGATCCTGGCTGCCGCTATTTTGGCAGTCATTGTAATCCCGTCGTGTGTTACCGGCGGTGCAGGAAAAACAGGCAAGGACAACCTGGCTGTCCTGGCCAGGTCCGTACAGGTCATACGCGGAGGACAAAGGGAGATGAAGGAACTTAATGACGGACTTGTCCCGGACAGCGTTCCTGAGCAGATGAGACAATGGATGTCCAACCCTAACAGGCAACAGCAGAGACAGTCGGCTCTCAATGTGATGCGCTATGAGTATGTGTGGGAACAGCCTGTGTCAATTGATGAGGCTGCTGTTTTCCTTTACAACTTTGACAGCCTTGCAAAACTGCCACAGGCTTACAGGTTCAAGTACTGGAACGGAGAGGAGTATGTTGATGTTGAAAATCCCTCGGGCCTCGGTCTTGAGAACGACACCTTCAACCATACAACTTTCACTGAAGTGTCGACCACGAAAATGATGCTTGAAGTTGATTCAGTCGAGCGGTTCCTTGCCCCGGTTCTGGAGTGGAAGGTCTTCAAGCCTGAGAATGCCCCGGCAGTTGCCCCGGTAATCACTGCCGGCGGAGACCGAATGGTAGTCACCGGAGGGAAGACTTATCTGTCAGGGCTCATTAAGAGCGTTGACCCCCTGAAGAAGACAACGTGGACAGCAGAAGGTCCCGGCGCAGTCACATTCGATAATCCGAAGAGAGATACAACCACCGCCACCTTTACGGTACCAGGCGATTATGTACTCACTCTCACGGCCCAGGCCGGGAAGATGAAGTCATCCTCGTCGCTGAAGGTCAGTGTTGTAAATCCTCCTGAAGAGAAGAGGCTTGATGTGGTTTACACCCGCAGGTACAAGATTGACAGCCCGCTGTGGAATGACCGTGCAAAGGCACTGATTACAGAGTGGATCCCTTATTGTGTTGCTCAGATTGAAAGGACTGACCTCGAGAGAGGTCAGGGTGGTCTTGACAACTTTATCGAGGCAGCAAAAGCAATTCGCGGTGAGCCTCACGGGAAACATCTGGGCTATGTCTTCTCAAATGCATGGGTGCATCAGACCGTGGAATCGATGTGTATTGCACTGATGGTTGATCCGCAGGGCGACAAAGAGATCATTGCTGCACAGGAGAAGATGAAGAAGACCCTAGAGAAATGGATACCGGTAATCCTGTCAGCCCAGGAGCCTGACGGTTACCTGCAGACTGCCTTCACCCTCCGTGACACAACAAGGTGGAAGGAGAGATGGGCGCCGCAGACCCGCGGAAACCATGAAGGATATGTTGCCGGCTACTTTATTGAATCGGCAATCAACCATTACACCCTCACCGAAGGGACTGACACCAGGCTCTATGATGCTGCCAAGAAGCTTTCGGACTGCTGGGTGGCCAACATCGGCCCCGGCAAGAAGGAGTGGTATGACGGCCACCAGGAGATGGAGCAGGCATTGGTCCGTTTTGGCCGTTTCGTGAATGACATGGAAGGCAACGGCCGGGGCGACAGCTACATTCAGCTTGCCAAGTTCCTGCTTGACAGCCGCAAGGACGGTTCGGAATATGACCAGAGCCATGTGCCTGTGCAGCAGCAGTACGAGGCTGTGGGTCACGCCGTAAGGGCTGTTTACAACTATTCAGCAATGGCTGACGTAGCAGCCGAGACAGGTGACACAGATTATCAGAGCGCAGTCATGTCACTCTGGGACAACATGGTCAACAAGAAATATTATGTGACAGGCGGTGTCGGAAGCGGGGAGACCTCAGAAGGTTTCGGCGGCAACTATTCGCTGGGCAACAATGCATACTGCGAGTCATGCTCAAGCTGCGGGCTCATTTTCTTCCAGCACAAGATGAACATTGCCTATCACGATGCAAAATACGCAGATCTTTATGAGGAGACAATATACAATGCTCTCCTTGGCTCGATTGATCATGAAGGGAAGCATTTCTTTTACACCAACCCGCTTTCTTCAAACCGCATGCGCGATGACTGGCATGTTTGCCCGTGCTGCGTCGGCAACATCCCAAGGACGCTGCTGATGATCCCCACCTGGACTTACGTCAAGAGCGATGACGGTATCTATGTAAACCTCTTTATAGGAAGCACAATCAACGTGGAGAAGGTGGCAGGCACAACCGTGGAAATGGTACAGAAAACCGATTATCCATGGAAGGGCGATGTCGCAATCACAGTCAACCCTGCCGAAACGAAGAAATTCACCGTCTGGGTAAGGGTTCCGGACAGGAAGACCAGCGATTTGTATACATCTGTTCCTGAGCTGAAAAGCATCAGCGCGCTTGCCGTCAACGGAGAAACCGTGCCCGTGGAGACTGACAGGGGTTATGTTCCCATTACGAGGGAGTGGAAAAAGGGGGATGTGATCTCCTTTGTCATCCCGCTGGAGATTCAGCAGATCACTGCTGATGAGAGGATAGTTGCAGACAGGGGCAGGGTTGCCTTCAGGTATGGTCCGATGATCTATAATGTCGAAAAGGCTGACCAACCGGATATCGATCAGCGTATCGGCGATGCACCTCTTGCAACAGAGTGGCGTGCCGACCTGTTCGGAGGGGTAATGACTCTAAAGGGAAAATGGAGTGACGGAAGTGACCTGCTTGCAATTCCCAACTATGTGAGACTCAACAGGCCCACTGCCCCCGATGCACCCAGGGAGGGTGATCAGAGGCGTGACTGGAGTCCGACATCTATTGTATGGATTAATAAAGAGGCAAACTGATATGATGAGGGGAAGATTCATCAGCCGGGGCATTCTCATCCTTTCACTTTCTGTACTTGCCGGAACTGCATTGCCCGTTTTTGGGCAGGACGGTGACGGGGGGAAGCAGGTGCTGCAGAGTGAGAGGATGAGGGCCCTCATCTCGCCTGAGGGTCTGGAGTCGGTGACCGACCCGCTGGACCGTTACGGGGCGGATATTGTTAGCAGTCGTTCCCCGTGGGGAAGACTGAAAATCGTCTACAGAACTGATGGAGGGGAGTGGACTGAGAGACCTGCCAACAGGCCAAATGTAATGACTGCAGAGGCTGGAACCGTGATACTTAAGTCAGATAATGCAGCCGATCCCGTAACAGTGACACAGCGCTTTTCGCTTGCCGGTCATGCTCTTGATTATGAGATTGAGTTAGTGGCAAAATCAGCGAATCCGGTTGAGATCGGTGATCTTGCCGTTTATCTGCCATGGAGCATATCGCGCAGCGAGAATCCTGATACAATCTTTGAAAAGAGCTTCACAAAGCATCACTTCATCTCGGGTAACGGATCTTTTCTCTATTTCACAAGGCCATCGGGGGAGCCACCGTACCTGATGCTCCTTGCGGGGGAAGGCACCGGAATTGAGTACTTTGACGGTGGCAGGGGAGGCTACAAGCTCTACATGCACTCCGCTGTTGCGGGTAACAGTGTGCCGAGCGGAACGTGGAGGCTGCCTCACACATCGGTGACTCTTGGAGGAGAATCCGGCACCTTGACACTGAAATACCGCTTTCGCATAGCCTGGGCAGACAGCTGGGACACTATGCGGCAGCTGCTTTATGACGAGGGGCTCTTTGACATCAGGGTGGTACCGGGAATGACACTTCCCACCGACCTGAAGGCACAGTTCTCCCTTCACACCCGGAACGTGATTGACTCTGTTGTGCCGGAATTCCCGTCTCAGACGGAGGTCAGCTACCTGGGCGAGAAGGTTCCGGGGCATCATCTCTATGAGGTAAGCTTCCGGAGGCTTGGAGAGAACATGCTGACAGTTCACTATGGCAGCGGACTGAAGACATACCTGGAGTTCTTCTCCACTGAACCGCTGGAGACGCTTGTGAAGAAGAGGAGCTCGTTCATCGTGAACAGCACCCAGCACCGTGATACAACCAAATGGTACAACGGCCTCTTCTCGGCATATGATATGAAGAACGGTGTTCTCCGGGGTCCTGACAATACAGACGGTTATGACGGCTGGTGGGGATACGTACTCGCCTGTGATGATCCAGGCCTGTGCAAAGCTCCGTATGTGGCTGCCAAGAACGTCTACTTCCCTGACCAGAAGGAGATAGATGCGGTAGAGTACTACCTGGAATACTTCGTCTGGAACGGCTTGCAGAGGACTGACAAGGATGATCCGTACCCTTACGGCATCTATGGCGTGCCCAACTGGAAAGTGGCAAGGGATACAGCAGAGAGGGCGAAGATCAGCCGGACAAATCTTGACAGGATGAAGATCTGGAGGTCATATGACTATCCGCACATTACAATGCTTTATTATCATATGTACCAGATAGCAAAGATGTATCCTGACAAGGTTAATTATCTTGACGCTGCAGGCTACCTTGAGCGTGCATGGCAGACGGCAAGGGCTTACTTTATTTATCCTTATGAGATACTTCCGTGGTATGAAACATACAAATGGGGGTGCTACAATGAGCTGGTGATAGAGAACCTGATTGCCGATCTTGAGAAGGAGGGGCGCAATGATGAGGCCGGCTGGCTTCGCTCTGAATATGAGAAAAAGGTCAAGTACTTCGTTTATGACGACAAGTACCCGTTCAGGTCTGAGTATGCAATTGACCGTACCGCCTTCGAATCATCATATGCTTTTGCAAAGTACGGTACACTCACTGAGATGCAGCCTGACAGCAATCTGTGGTTTGACAAGAATGACAGCGTATGGTATTCACATCCCTCGGTTAGCAGGGCGGATGCAAGAGATTTCATGGAGCGTCAGCACTATGCCGGCCTGGCCGTTCGCGGATGGCTGGAGGCAAAATATTTCCTGCTAGGAAGTGACTTCACCTACAGCTCAGATAATCATTGTCTTAGCTATATGGCCAGGATGGGTGGATGGTCGATCCTCGACTATGCAGTCAGGTTTGCAGAGAAGCCTTATGACTGGTTACAGCTGGGATATGCTTCCTACCTTGCTCCCTATGCGCTTATGAACACGGGTACCGAGGAGTCAGGTTACGGATACTGGTTTCCGGGCAAGGAGAAGGACGGTGCGATGGGATGGGCATTTATGGAATCTAAGACAGGCCATGCCTGGATAAGGAAGGACATTGATCGCGGAGCATGGTTCTATGACGGAGAGGCAGACCTGGGCAACGGAGCCATCTTCAGAACTGCGCAGACAGTTCTGACGGACGATCCACTCTTCGGGTGGATAGCCTATGGCGGGGAAATGAAGGCAGTTAAAAAGAAACTCCTCGTGGAGCCGCGTGACGGCGTCAGGGCAAGGTTTTCTGCAGTAACAACAGGTCCTCGTTTTACGATGGAGCTGGAACGTGACGGCTTTGCCGAAGGGAAGGATATCTCGGTTGACAGATCCCTGAAAAGGATGAACTTCATAATTGAGAACCGTTCCGGAGACAGCCATGAGACACTCCTCAGAATCACAGCCGAATCAAAGGTGAAGCTGAAGATTGACGGAAAGAGGATTAAACAATCAGAAGAGAAGGCCGGGACGAAGCTGTTCATTCTGCCGGTATCATCTGAAACCCATGAAGTAACTATAAAGCTGAGACACAGGCGAAACGCAGGTTGAATTATGAATTATCCGGGCAGAAACAGGTTTAGCATTCTGATATTTTTACTGGTCCTTGTCACACTGGTGTCATGCAGGGAAAAGCCTGATGATGAAGCAAATCTCGTCATCTCGGCTACTGAGATAGGTGCCCCTGCTGAAGGAGGAGAGACCGCAGTACAGATCACCTCTGACCAGAAGTGGGCCATAACGATGATAGACCAGCTATGGGTTAATGCTGCCATCCAGGGAGGAGTACCCGGAGTGCCTGTTACGGTTAAGTTTATATTTGAGAAGAATACGACGGCATCAGCGCGCACTGCGCAGGTGACCGTTGTTTCCGGAGCCACGAAGGCAAAGATCACTGTAGTGCAGGCGGCAGGTATCGATCCCACGGCAATAGATGTAAGTAAGATCTATATACCGTTGGAGATGAAGAGCATGGATCTCTACAAGAGCTCCAGCACCTGGTATTTTGGCCGCAGCAGGCAGTCGGAACACTTCATCGTTTTCTGGGGTAAGGGGTATGACGAGCACGGTTTTGTTACGCCGTCAACTCATCCCGATCCTGTATACCGTGTAGATATTGATGATCTCCTCGCAAAGGCGGAAGAGTTCTGGAACATGAATGTGGACAGGCTGAAGTTCATCACTCCGGGAAACTCGAAGACTGATCAGCGCAAGATGATGATATTCCTTCTTTACCAGACTGACTGGCTTGCAACGGGTGCCGGATATGACAACACAATCGGGGCGCTGTGGGTCAGTCCTTCAACCTGTCATCCCGTGGGCTCCACTATAGCTCACGAGATAGGTCACAGCTTTCAGTACCAGGTTCACAGTGATCTTGGCGGCAATGCCGGCTGGAGATACGGGTTCGGCGGCAACGGCGGCAACGGTTACTGGGAACAGTGTGCCCAGTGGCAGGCTTACCAGAGTTATCCGGCGGAGGCATTCAACTCATATAACTTCAACGTTTACATAGACAATTGTCATCGCTCCACCTTTAATGAGTTTCAGCGGTATGCCAGCTACTTCATCAATTATTACTGGGCAGACAGGCATGGTATTGATTTCATCGGACGACTATGGAGGGAGTCGGGTGCCAATGGCCCCGAGGATCCTGCACAGGCTTACATGCGCATAACCGGAATCACCCTCGAGCAGTACAATGATGAGCAGTTTGATTATGCGCGGCGAATGGTGACCTGGGACCTGGATGCCTTGCGTTCCCTGGGCAGCAGCAGGATTGGCGCTCACAGTTGCGCCCTTAACAAGGCTGCCGATGGCTTCAGACAGATTGCGCCGGAGGACTGCATCGAGAACCACGGTTATAATGTAATCAGGCTAAAGGTACCTGAGGCGGGAACGGAAATCACCGCAACCTTCGAGGGGATTGCCGGTGCTGCCGGGTACAGGTCTATAAATGCGGCAGCAGCAGGATGGCGATACGGTTATGTGGCTTTACTAAGTAATGGCACCAGGGTTTACAGTGACATGTTTTCAGCTTCATCGGGAACAGCCACGTTTACATCTCCTGCAGGATGCACCGATCTCTGGTTTGTTGTCAGCGGAGCCCCGACTACCTACTGGATGCATGGCTGGGATGAGAATGAGTCTAATGACGAGCAGTGGCCATATAAGGTTAAGTTTGCAGGGACAGGGATCTACGGGCTTCTCGACTTCACACCGGAAGACCAGCCGCACGATACGGCATTTGTCTACAATATTTCATTCAAGGCAGATGCCACAGGATACACTGGCACCTCAGTCTCAATTGATCTGGCAAAGCTGTGTTATGCATTTGTACTGACCGGGCCGGAAATAATCACCAATCTTGGTCAGCCATCATCGGACAAGAAGATAAAGTTCTACGGTGTCAACAGCGATGGTACCCTTGCTCCGACGGCAACGGCAAGGGGCTATGGTCATTGGTTTAACTCATCGGGCGACGTGTGCGTATTTGACTCGGGGACAGGTGGTGCAAACAGGATCTTCTCCGAGTTCAGTGAATCAGGTTTCGTCTTCTCACTGGGTCAGCATCCGGGTCGGTCCAGGGCAGGTGATGTTTATAAGGTTCGGCAGGCACTTGTTTATTCGCCTGAGGCGGGGGAAAAGTATACTGCAACTTTTGAGTTCAATATCACTATTACCCCCTGATCAGGCGGATGAAAAATAGATTTTTGTTTGTAGTTTTAAACAAAACATAATCACCGGCCTGTGAAAAACAAACTTAGACTTACAGCAGGAGTATTTCTTGTTATTATTGGCACGTCTGCGCCTGCACAGAAAGTCGTGGAGCCTTCGAAGGCGAACCTGATAATTGAGACTGACCTGGGCACTGAGACAATCAGCCGTCACATCTACGGTCACTTCTCCGAGCACCTGGGGAGATGCATCTACGGCGGCTATTGGGTGGGTAAAGAGAGCTCCATTGTTAATACAAGGGGTATTCGCAATGATGTTGTTGAAGCGCTGAAAAAGACACAGATACCTAACCTGAGATGGCCGGGAGGCTGCTTCGCCGATGAGTATCACTGGATGGATGGCATCGGACCACGTGAACAAAGGCCTAAAATGGTGAACACGCACTGGGGTGGAGTAACCGAAGACAACAGCTTCGGAACGCATGAATTCCTGGATCTGTGTGAGCAGCTCAATGCTGAACCGGTTATATGCGGCAATGTTGGCAGCGGCTCAGTCGAGGAGATGTCAAAATGGGTTGAGTACATCAACTTTGACGGGGTGAGCCCGATGGCTGATCTTCGCCGCACGAACGGCAGGGAGAAGCCGTGGAATGTAAAGTACTGGGGTGTCGGAAATGAAAACTGGGGCTGCGGGGGCAACATGACAGCAGATTTCTATGCCGATCAGTACAGAAGGTATGCCACCTATACCCGGGATTACGGCGATAACCGCCTGATGAAGGTAGCCGGCGGCGCCAGCGCAACGGACTACAACTGGACAGAGACACTGATGCGCGATATTCCTCACTGGATGATGTGGGGCATTTCACTGCACTACTATACAACCAACTGGAGTAATAAGGGTTCTGCGACGAAATTCACCGTTAAGGAGTACTTTGAAACGGTGGAGCGCTGCCTCAATGTGGAGAAGGCACTTGACAGGCATATTGCCGTGATGGACAGGTATGACCCTGCACAACGTGTTGCCCTGGTGGTTGATGAATGGGGTACATGGTGGGATGTGGAGCCGGGAACCAACCCGGGATTCCTTTATCAGCAGAACACAATGCGTGATGCAATCGTGGCAGGTCTTTCTCTGAACTATTTCAACGCGCACTGTGAAAGGGTAAAGATGGCCAATATCGCCCAGACAGTGAATGTGCTGCAGTCGCTTATACTCACCGACGGCGACAAAATGCTGCTGACGCCTACCTACCATGTGTTCGAAATGTATAAGGTTCACCATGATGCCACTCTCCTTCCGCTGCACCTCAACTGCGGCAGCTATTCACTGGACGGGAAGGAGGTTCCGTCGCTGAGCGCATCCGCTTCAAAAGATGCGAAGGGCGCTGTGAACATCTCGCTGGTTAATGTTGACCCTTCTACGGAGTCAGAAGTACTTATAGATCTTCGCGGCGGAGAATTTTCCGGGGTAACGGGAAGGATTCTCAGCGGTGCTGAGCTCAATGCTCACAACACCTTTGAGAATAGTGAGACGGTCCGCCCGGTGGCTTTTACAGGAGCCCGCCTGAAGAAGAACATCCTCAGCCTGAAAATACCTCCCGCATCGGTGGTGGTATTGACGGTAAACTGATCTGAAGATGACGGCAGAACGGAAGATGCTAAAAATGTATATTTGCTCATATTTTAGATTAAATGAAATGAAAAGAGAACGACTTATTCTACTAACAGCTATGGCGCTTGCCGTGATTGGCCTGGGCTCATGCGGAAACAACAAGGCAAAAGAGATGGTAACAACTGAAAATTTTGGTTCATTTGAAGGGAAGGACGTTTCCCTGTACACCCTGAAAAACAAGCAGGGTGATGTAATAAAACTTACCAACTACGGGGCAGCCATAGTGGAGATCACTGTGCCTGACCGCGATGGCAACAAGGCCAATGTGACATTCGGTTATGACAATCTCGAAGGTTATCTTAAGGGTGATCTCTACTTTGGCAAGGTCGTCGGCCAGTATGCCAATCGGATTGCAAATGGAAAATTCACGCTTGACGGGGTTGAGTATACCCTGGCACTCAATAACGGACCGAACTCCCTTCATGGCGGCCCCACCGGCTGGCACAGCAGGGTGTGGACTGCAGAGGTTCTGAAGGGTACCGATTTCCCCGCGGTGAAATTCACCTACAGCAAGCCTGACATGGAAGAGGGCTTCCCGGGCAATGTGGTAGCTGAGGTTGTGTACACCTGGACAGATGCCAACGAGATAATCATGGATTACAAGGTCACCACTGACCGCAGGACTGTCATTAACATCACAAATCATGCATACTTCAACCTGCACGGCGC
>Ga0209800_10001200_pt1 | contig 28940 bp, 24 predicted proteins | sample Higcelweek8metaG_FD_187174 | JGI IMG/M metagenome (GOLD analysis project Ga0209800, IMG submission 187174) | Freshwater pond sediment microbial communities from the University of Edinburgh, under environmental carbon perturbations - High... | ecosystem: Environmental > Aquatic > Freshwater >...
CAGAAAATTGACGCAGAATTCGCCGTGGCGTTTGATGTTGGCAAAGGTATGCGTGTGTTGACAGATGCCCGGCAGAACGGCAAAATAACCGCCTTCGTCGCCCTGAAAACATCCCCAGGCATGAAAATTGATGTTGCCTTTGCCGTTTTCCTTCAAAGTGCTTATGGCGAACAGCAATTGCGGAATCCCGGCGGCGTACTCCATATGAGAAAAGAAGCGATACTGTCCGGGCCAATACTCTTTCAAATGTGACGGTTTCTGTTCGCCGATTTCGATTTTCATATTATATTCTCTCCGTATCCGAAGCCTGCGGCATCGGCATATTAACGGGTTTCCGAAATTGATAGGACGATTCTTCAAACGACAGCGGATATTCAATCTTGAAAATCTGGAACCCGCATTTATTGACATAAAAATGGTGATTCATCCGGGAAAATCCCGGCGTTTCGGTCCGCCACTCCTTGGTTTCCGGATACATGGTTTCGATCTTTCGCCAAATCGCGGTTCCCATGCCGGAATGCTGGAAAACCGGATCGAGAAAAATGCACCCCAGCATGTTTATCTGTGTTTTGCGATCAATCCACAGAATCACCGCCCCCACCGGTTGATTGCCGCTGTTCAGGCGGAATGCCGTCGCCTTCGAATGCAACGCCCACTGCCGCAGAAACGAACCGTCGTCATATCCCGGCGGCCCGCCGTCATGTCCCAGATGGAATTGCGCATCCGCGTCAAAAGCGCGCTTCATCACCGGAGTCAGAATTGCGATGTCGGATTCTTGAAAGATCACGAATTCAAGGGGTTTTATCCGGTTGCTTTTCATAGGGTTTCTCTTCATAAACGCAACCGCATGATTTGCGATACGGCGTTAAATCTCTGATGGCGATAGAATCGTATCCCGTCTTCATTTTCCGCGAGGACGTTCAATTCCAAATAGTCCAGATTTTTCGCGTGAGCCCACTGCCTGGCGGCGTCAAGCAACGATGCCCCAATGCCTTTTCGGCGGCGATCCGCCCGAACATACAAATCCACAATCGTTGCGAATGTCTGTGGGACAAAGCAATCGTAAGGAGGAGTCGCGCCTTCAACGACATGAATAAACCCATGTAGCATATCATCTTCAACCGCAACGAAAATATCTTCTTTTTCATTGGCAATCGTGCTCGCCGGGTAGCTGCCTGATTCAAAAGCTTTTTTGTAGTATCGCGGCTGCTGCTCCGCATTGTGAGCAAAGAACTCAACATATAATTCCGCCAAGGCCGTTACGTCGTCTTGGGTCGCCAGTCGTATTTGCATAGTACCATCTCTATATTGTCATTTTCAGCTCAATATTCCAGTTCCGGTTTGCCGCCACATTTCCGGGGTGCCTCATTTCCCTTTTGTCATAACCAGGAATTCCATTTCACCCGGTTGCGATAGCCGAACAAATGAATTCACTTGCCTGAACCCGGCTTTTTCGTAAACTTTGATTGCACGTTGGTTGAATACCGCGACAGTCAACCGAAAGCCGGTGGCGGCGAATTTTTCCCGCACAAACGTCAATCCCGCATTGACAAAGTCGAGGCCTCGCCCTTGTCCGCAAAACTCCGGATTCATACCCAATCCGATATCCGTAATGTCGGTATCGTCATATACCCCGAAAGCCTTGCCCGCCGGAACCTGGGCGGCCTCGCCAACGCAGTAATACCCCAGCAGATTTCCGGTGGCGTCATAAACAGAGAAATAATTGCCGTCAAGAAGTTCATTGCGGCAGTCGTCGCTTGCGTCCTGGCTGTAGACCGAATACGGAGCCGGATATACCCATCGGGAAATCAGCACCGCCGCTTCAACGCTCATTGCATCAATGGTCAATTTCATTGATTGTATTTTCTGCTCCATTTCATGAATCTTCCTTGCAGGGACAATCCCTTCTGCGATAAAAAAGTCGGAATATCGTTCCGCGTCATAAATCCTTATCGTCAGATTTTTATGCGGCTGCAATATTTTCGCGTTTAATGCTGGAATACCAATATAATTTAACACAAAACCTGACAACTTCAACTTTTCATTTCTGGAGTATGGGGTGATTATTTCGATTTTTTGTAATAAAAAAGCCGACTTTTCTGATTTCTCATCCCCGGTCGGCGCGGGTGTGGGCGGGGTGGCGGTGCCTTGGTCTCCGATGTGCCTTTACTCAATGTCGGCGGCACGTGTATAATGGCGCTAGAAAAATCTGATAGCCAGCGGGTTATTACAATTTATCCGGAAGATTTTTACTCGGCATCGACATACTCCAGAACGGTTTGAATGAGATGGTCGTAATCGCCTGACATGGCGTCTCGCGTGAAATCCTCAATCAGTTCCGGCTCGTATCCGGCACGCCGTAGAGCCGTTCGCACCCGACCAATGATGGCGAAGGCATTGCCGTCCTCGCCAGCGAGAGGAACTTTTACGCTTGTCCGCGGCTTTTTAGGGCCGTTCATCTCGTGCCAGTTCTTTATGCGAATTGCGCCGGGCGGCAGATGTCCCATAACATAGCGTTATATTTACTAAACACAAAGGGGACTCCCACAAGATAGCAGATGCTGTAATTGCTGATTGCGCAAATGCGTATGCCGATATTTTTGTATCTGAAGATAAGAGAGCCGGAAATCGATTGAAAAATATATCAAAATGCAAGGTAATGACCTTTGTTGAGTTTAAGCTAAGGTCTATTTCGGTTCTTTTCCGGAAAATTCTCTGTTTTCCCCGTGTCGGTGACACGAGGATTCTCGGAGTCAGGAGTCGTTGAAGGAAAAGAACTTGTGTGAAATTCAATAAAATCCATTCGTTCATGCCAAAATGGTCAGCCATTTGGCAATACGAAATTTTCTCGGAATCGGCTGTTTCCCGCCATTATTGAGTTCAATCGTCGTGTCCCTCTTCGGAGAAAAACAATTGTGATTATCTGGAAATGCGTTGACGTTGAATAGGAAACAAAACCATTGTTTTCTGCATGGCGTTTACTCTTCGTCTGGATTGCTCCATACGTCTCTTCCTCAATATTACCCGATTCGAATATAATTGGAATTCCCCGGCGATCTCCACGATCGTCTTGTCAACCCACAACGCAGCCAGCGCCACTCGACTTTTGAACTTACTGTCGAAGCTCCTTTTCATTTCGACTACCCCTTTCGTGTAAAACCTGAACTCTGTAATTTACGATCCGTTTTACACTATGAGTGGCGATGTTCAATGTATTGTCTCAGGCTTGTAGTGTTGTAATAGATGCGAGATTTTGGACGGTTTTAACCGTTATCTGAAAAGAGTGACACTGGAGAGGTGAATGCAAAATATCAGAAACCTTTTTCGACGAGGAGTTCCGGCTGGAGGCGTTTGGGAGATACTGGGACACTCTTACGAAGTTGAATGAACTGATTTTATGGAAGGGGAAGCATGAATTGGCGATCCCACTATCACAGAGTCAAAGCATTAATGACAACATTCCCGCGAGAATAATGATGATCGTGAATATGCACCGTTGGATGGCTATGCGCAATATCTGATGCCTTAATGGGATCATTACAGATCATATTCTATGCTTTCCTCCTTGCGGAGACCGTCGAAATCGCCCCAATCGTAGAAACGTCCGGTCATGCAAAGCACAGAGTTGAATTTGCGGGCATAAGACTTCTTCATAAAGCCCCCTTTCCAGGTTTAATTTAATGGTCGCTTTGCACCGATGCAAGCTGTCCAACTTTTGGGGTCAGGCGCAGAATTTTGCGTTTTTTATGTAAAGAAGACTTGTTTTTAAAAAAAATTGGTATATAATGGTTAACAAAGGTACTTGAATGTATATAATTTAGGATTTTGCTTATGTCAATTCCAATTCCAGAATATATGAAGATACGGCAATACGTTCTAGGTGTTGTCGAGAAATCCGGAGATGTGTCTACAAAAATCCTGCCGGAACGTAAATTATGCGAGGTTTACAAGGTATCTAGGGGAACCGTGAGAAAAGCGCTGGAAGATCTTGTGAATGAAAAGTATCTGGTACCGAAACGGGGAATGGGCACTTTTACGAATCCCCACAGAACTAGCAGGAAATCAATAAAAGCGGCTACCGTGGGAATAGTTTTCTCTTCCGGCATGACGATAAATATCAATTCACAAATTCAGGGATGCCTGATAGGTGCTTTTGAGGTTTTTTCGAAAAACAACATTAACGCCCAATTCATAAATTTTTCACACAAAGCGCCTGAACTTGTGTATCAGGAACTGGAGCCGTTTTGCCTTGATGGTATTTTATGGTTATACCCGTACTTTGAACGTTTTGACACGGCAGATTACTTATACAGTAAGAACATCCCTTTAGTAATAGTCAATAATGTAATCAGGAAAAACTGGTCTGCTTTTGTGAAAGATGATTATTCCGCGGCTGTGAAAAGTTTTACCGGCAATCTACTGCGGTTTGGCTGTGATGACATCGTTTTTGCAGGAATTGACGAACTGCATGCGGAAAGTAAGGATATTTATGCGAATTTTCTGCAGGCATTTGACGAAGAGAAAAAACAGCATTCAGAATTATTTTCTCTGAAGCGGAATGCGCATTTGAAAAGAAATCTGTGCGATATCCTTTCCATGGGTAAGTGCAATGCGATTTATTCCCAAGGCGGTGATACACTTTCCGATGTAATTGAAGTCATATCGGCTGTTCAGGAGAAGCTGCCTCCCGATTTTCATCTTCTGTGCCAAGAAAACATATTGCTGAGCAACCTCAGCTCGAAAATCAGAATACATAAAATATCGGTTCCAAATCTGCCTTATATCGGCAATATCGGTGCGGAAATGTTGAAAAATATTTTGTATGATAAAAGAACTGAACTAAATCGAATTGTGCCAAGGAGTCTTATGTGAAAAAAAGAAAGGATTGGATGTTGCATGAAAAACATTAAATTGGTTCTCTTGAGTTTTACACTTATTGAGCTTCTTATCGTTATTGCTATCATTGCGATTCTTGCAGGGATGATGCTGCCCGGCATAGCCAAAGTAAAAGCTTTGGGACAGATGACATCATGCAGGAACAATATGCGGCAATTTGCATTGCTGACAAATAATTATGCTGATGACAACAATTCTTATGTATTGCCCAGCCTTAACGGGACTAATAGTTGGATAACGAATATGACCCCTTACATAAAGGAAGCCTATAAGATAAACACGACCTCTCTCATATATTCAAATGTTAAACTATATAGATGTCCTGGCGACCCGGGTGCGTTTAAATTCAACGGGGTATTAGACAATTCTGAATTTTCCTACGGCTGGAACGCCAAACTTACCGGTACAAAGATATGCAAAAGAGAACAGTATCGTTCGCCATCAACCAAAATACTTTACGGGGAAACTATGCACAGGGATGAAGGCAACCCTGCTTATTCAAATGGCATAGCACCATCCAATGACGCAACCGTATGGAGAGAGTGTTTCCCGTATCCAAGGCATGCCGGACAAGGCAATATTTTATGGGCTGACCTCCATGTTTCTACTCTTCCAAGGGCCGATCTGAACAAAATAAGCCAGCAGAACAAAATACCAGTTTACTGGACGCCGATGAGTACTTACTGAAAATGCTTTTTAAGGAATATAGTAGAAATGTACAATACGGAAAATAAAGTTAAAACATCTGAAACAATCAGAAAAGCATCCAAATCTTTTTCTGCGGAAGATTTGTTTGGCAACGGCACTTCAGAGCATCTGGTATTCGATTCGAAAAGCAATGCTGTAATTTTGAGAAACAACTTACTTTTAGAAAATGATTCACCGGGGGCCGGAGTTGCGCAGAATGAGAAAGGCGTTCCGCACAACAGTTATGATGAAGTAAATGCCAAGACATTCATAAAAAAGATTTTTATTCTGGAACATTCCTTCAGTCCGGAATCCCTGCTTTCATTTCATGCGTGGGAACCCCAGCCTCTTAGCTCTGCTGCGGAGGTGGAACTTGCTTCATTGTCCATAACAGTGAATGGCGCCGGGTTCACTGTGAAACCTTACATGCCGTTTATGCATGAGAAATACAAAAATTTCAGGAGACCATATTGGTACTATGTCAAAATTCCAGCCGGTATTGTCAATAAAGGAACAAATGAAGTAATTTTCCGTGGCGTTTCGGAGAAGTATTCATGGAAAATACATTTCAGTGAGTATTCCAGTTATCCCAGTCAACCGATTGAGAAAGTAAATCAAAGTTTGAAGAGTAATGATTCAGGGGCAACATGGACATCTGCACTTGGGTTCGGAAACTCCTTTGAGGGCGAGTATAATGTCAGGTTGAATCTTAAACAATACCTATCAGCCGGAGTGCTTACCTCCAGAATTATTGATTTGGCCGATCTTGAAGATTCATCAATAATAGAGCCTTTTATTATGCCTGGATCAGCCGTAAAAATATTTCCTTCTCTTTTAATGCCGGATGGGACCGAAATAAATGTTGATTACAGGAATGGCGATGCAATGGTGCTTCGTACAAACAGATGGAGTGGCTGGTTGCCTCTGACTGCTGCCGGGATAAGCAGGTTTACCGGCAATTTTGTGCAACTCAGGTTTTCATTTTCAACTAAAGATCCAAGTGTCTCACCGATATTGAAATCAGTGCGAATAGAGACCGAAAATCAAGTGATACCTTCTCCCGTAAAATATTTTGTAATAAACTGCAATAATGAAAAAATAAAAAGAACATCAATCAATTTTGAATACGAAAAATATGATGAGTCAAAGTTGGTTGAGCTCCGGAGGAAGTACCAGCTTGATGCAATTGTCAGAGGATGCAATACTGAATTTGAAAAGATAATAGCCATATCAAATTGGGCGGCCCGGCAGTATATCAGGAAAGAAACCGGGCAACGGGATGGGTATCGTTTTCCATCTGAATGGAATTCACTTGAACTTCTGGAAAAAGGCAATGGCTGGTTTTGCCTGCATCATGCCATTGTCTTTATGCAGGCCTGCCTCGCAATGGGTCTCCAGTGCAGGATTGCAACTATGAATCCGTGGAGCGGATCAGGACATGAAGTCCCTGAAGTATGGTCGAATGAGTATAGGAAGTGGATTTTCATTGATCCTGGATATGATTATTATGTTTACAATGCAAATACCGGTGTCCCTATGTCTTTGCTGGAATACCAGCAGTCTCTGCGCAAGGAGCAGGACAAAGATTTATTATTTGAAGTCCTTCCCGGCGAAAAAATGATACCACTGGAAACCAGGAACACCAGGAGGAATGATTTGCTCCAATATAAGATTATGCCTTCTCCCATGAACAGATTGAGAGGTTTTGAGGACTTCGCACGCAGGCACGAGATAACATGTTATTTTATAAGATGGATGCCCCGCAACAATTTTCTTAGCAGACCGTCTCCCTTACCGCTGAACCAGGGCACCTCAGTGTGGCCGTGGGACGGTTATTTGAACTGGCACGACGACGACATGATCAATTTGCCTCAATACTCCAATTTCACGGCAAGGCATGCGGATGCATACTGGACGCTGAACACGGTGTATTTCAAGTTGTTCGAAGAGCCTGAAAAAGATAGACTTTGCGTCCAGCTGGATACTGAGACTCCGTCAATCCGAAGTCTTATGTCCAGAATTGACTACGGAGATTGGGCTGATGTAACAGAAACATTTACGTGGATACTGCATTCAGGGCTGAACAGGCTTGAGGTATGCAGCGAAAACATCATGGGCATAAAAGGACCTGTCAGTTATGTTGAAATATCAATGCATGGATAATAAAACGAGGAGATGAAAGATGGACATCCTAAAGGAAACCAAGCTTTTTTGCATTGCGGCTGCCATGTTCATTGTTGCAATTGTGAACGGACAAGTTTTTTATGATGAGGGCAGCAAGACCATAAAAGTGTCGGATTTTTCCAGCGAATCCCCATGCACTCCCGCCAAACTCTTTGAGATGAGTAAAACTCTCGGTTTCGGAAAAGTGAGTTACGACAAAAACAGCTCTACATATACTCTTGACTGCAACCTGCAGATAGGAGACAATAACGAGACGGAGACATATTTTCAGGTTGCTTCAAAAGAAACTCCAAATGAAACGCTTGTAATAAACGGAAATCTGCTGATAGCTCCTTATTGGATCAAAGGAGAAAATGAGCCGGATCTTTGGTATAAAGCCAAGATATTTATAAACAGGATTACTTTGGGAGTCGAAGGAGACCCCTCTGTAAAGGCATCATTGAAAATCAATTGTCCAAAAGGAGTCAAGCGCTTAATATATGCAGGCTACAAGCTGGACAGTGACAACAAGGTGAAAAGAGGTTTCGGCGGACAGATTTTCGCCTTCAACAGCAGGATATCGCCTCTTTCAGCAGCGAGTCCCGCTGAACGCATTGATAATATAAATTTGGCAGGCATCAGAGGAATATCTTTGGTGAATTCAGAAATATCCGGAGTCGCAAATACAATGCTTTTTGGATTCAACTCTGTCGGACAAGCTCCCTGCCGGATTGAAAATAGCATTTTTTCAAATGGTAATATGGTGATAAACAATGGGATCCAGAAAACTATTACAGGATGCACTTTCAAAAATATGAAAACCGCAATTTCCGATTCCGGTTTTCTTGATGCGGTAATAGAGAATTGCAAGTTCGAATCCAATGAAAACGATTGGAGCCTTGGCTTTACGGATAAAGGCTTAACACTTCTTGACTGCACTTTTGACAAGAATAAAAAAAATCCGATTAAATCATGGAACAATCCAAAAACAGGAAAAATCCAGTATCCCAAGCTGATAGTGAAGTATCATGCTATTGTAAATGTAACAGATGCAGCAGGCAAACCGCTTGCAGGCGCAAGCATAAAAATAGAACCGGAAAACAAAACGGATATTCCTAATGTCGTAGAAAACGGCACATGCGCGACAGGCGCAACCGGTCAGACTCCGGGAAAAGATTCGAAGAAGGCTGTAATTCTTACCGAATTCATCAAAGTTGCAACAGATACCCCGAATCAGCCGGAAACAACCGAGATGTCTTATACTGTCACGGCTTCAAAAGATGGAAAATCCAACTCTGTAAAAGGGATAAAAGCCGATCAGAGCTGGAAAACTATATCCATAAAACTCTAAAAAACATAAATCAAATCTAATTTGGGGAGGTTTAATATGATGAGGATTTTTATATCAATCGTTGTGTTTTTGTTGGGCTGTATTGCGGTTTTTGCTGCAGATGAGCCTCTGCTTGAGGCTGTCAAGGCGGACAAAAATTTTCAGTTTGACGGAAAACTGGATGAAGCATTCTGGAAAGATGCCAAGTCCTACGGGGATTTTTGTTTTTTCGGGTTTAATGGCAAAAAAACAAATAACACCGAAATAAAAATAGCATACGACGATACCTGGCTTTATATAGGCGCCGAGTGCAAAAACAAAGATATGGGCATCCTTGAACCAAAGTTTAAAAACAATGCTGATGCGATCAATCTGGATGACTCTGTTGAAATTTTTCTGGACCCTGGTACATCAGGCAAGACATATTTCCATTATATTCTGAGCTACAATAACCTCCATTCTGGAAAAGTGAAAAAGACAGAAAGTAAAAGCCCTGGCAGTTCGTTGCAGTGCCTTTCAGCAGTGTCAAAGAGGAAAGACGGCTGGAGCGCGGAGATCGCCATACCACTCTACCAGATCATTTCTCAAGGAAGCTGGAATTCCATCCGCATGAATTTCGCAAGGAACGAAAGATGTCCAATGATAGATTCCCAGGGGGTTTTGATCTCCGAAAAAATAAACTCCTCTGTATTAAGTCCTGTAATAAGGAGTTTTCATGAACCTAAATCATTTGTGAACCTGAAACCGATAGAGCCGGGTAAAATACAGACCCCGTTGCTCGCATCCGTAAAAGGGGTGAAAATAAGCCCGTATGAGACAAAAGAAAACAAAATATCTTACACCGTTTCCGTCGAAATAGCGGGAGCGTTCCCTAATTCCGGGGAACTTGAGCTTGAGGTGAAAGATATTCCCGTGAACGGCGCAGCGTCTGTTATAAATAAGAAATTCACAAAAAAGGGAACGACTCCGAACAAGGTTGTAATTCCGATTAACGTAAATACACCTTGCGAAAGGAATTTAGAAGTCGCGTTAAAAAATCCCCAAAACAGAATGGTTATGGAAAAAGTTGTAGTGGAAAACCCTCAGGTGCTGAACGTGATGAGCGGCTATCTTGACAGGAACTATTACACGACGGAAAAAGAAGCCAATGTGATGGTTGAACTTGCGCTCCCGGACGAAACCCTGAATGATATGGAGCTTGCCATAAACAATGGCGGCAAAACAGTGGCTAAAAGCAGTGCAACAGCCAGGAGTTTTCTGAAATTTCCGGTTGATACCATAAAGACCGGGACACATAAGATCATAGTTGAGCTGCGGAAGAAAAACGGAGGGGTGTTTTTCTCTTACAATCTTTCGTTGCTCAAACGCGAACCAAAGCCCGGCCATGAATGGAAAATAGACAAGTTCAATCGGTGCCTTTTGGACAACGGTAAACCTTTTGTTCATCTTTCCATGTGTGCATATAGCGGAAACTATAAGAAGGAGGAAGACTTTAAAAGACTTAAAGATCATGCTTTCAATACATATTTCCATTGGACTACAGATATCAATCCGGATATTGGCGCTGAATACGGCAGAATAGCCCAGAAGTATGGCCTCATGTTTTCTTATTTTGTTGAGTCTCCGGCTATAAGCCCGGTGAAATTGCCCGGTTTCATGGACAGTCAGATAATGAAAGATTTTTTTGCTGCACTGCCCCCTTCCAACGTGCAGATAATAAAAGCTACATACTTTTTGAAATATGGAGTCACCGCTTTCAAAATAATGCTTTGCCATTATGGGAGCAATGTTGACTCGGAACGCATCTTTGGGGAATATTACCACGCCAATCTGGAACAAATTTTGAAGGGTGTTGAAAAGGCTAAGAACCTTGAGAATCTTTCAAATTATCTCTATTTTGAAGAACCTGCTCCATTTATGTTCAAATCAATGTGTGAGTTATATGGCAAAATCAACGATATGGATGGTTATCATCCTGTAATAACCCTGTTTTCCGGTACGCCTCCGCCTACTGTGTCCAAACTTAACATCACGGATGTGATGATGCAGGACCCGTATTGGCGCCCATATACAAGCGGGTACAGAAGTTCTCCCCGATATGTTGCCGGTGAGGTTGTGAACCTCATGAAACTCGGTGCAGGAAAAGGGTCCCCGGTATGGGTAACCGTGGCCAACGAGACGTTCAGGGGGGCTTATACCACTGAGGAACTTGAGGCGCAGACATGGCTTGCGCTCATAAATGGGGCTACCGGGATAAACTACTTCGACGATAAGACAGTGAGAGCTGAAACCTGGGTTACGCACAAGAAGCTGAATCAGATGATAAACAAACTTACTCCTGCAATCGTCGGGTCGACCGTCGATCAGACGATTGTTTACCAGAACGGCAGGATGAACGCTGCCGGGAAGGTGAAGTATCAGGATGTCGAATGCCAGCCTGACAAGGATAAATTTCCAGACGTTCAGGCGATTCTTAAAAAGTCCGCGGACGGGAAATTTCTTTTGCTGGCGGCGAACTGTTTCAACAGACCGGCAAAAGTCAAGTTCACGATAGCCGGGATGGAAGGTGCCGAATGCAGTTTTAGCGGCCGGAAAATGGCAGTGGAGAAAAATTCCTTTGAAGAAAGCCTGAAAGGCTATGCCATTTGCGCGTATTCCCTTACTATGGCTGATGTCAAAGGCACTGTCAAGATCACGGTTGCGTCCCAGGTAAGTGAGAAGGAAATGCTTAAGCAGGAATATGTAATGCCGGATGACCATTGCCGCAAAGGCGTTAAGAACCTGATTCACAATCCGAGTTTCGAACAGGCGAAAGTAGCCGGGTATCCTGACTTCTTTTATCTCTATAATCAGGTGCCGTTCGGGTATATGATAGGAGAAAAAAAGCAGGCGCTGGGGCAGGTTTCAAATGAGCATTATCATGGCAAATACAGCCTGTTTCTCTCAAAAAGTCCAGAATGTCCGAACGCCAACATGCTGATGTTTGAGGCTTATCCGCAGAATGACGCCCCGACAGATTATACGTTTTCATTCTATGCTAAAGCCGACAAACCGGGGCTGAAGCTCCAATTCACGATATTTCCTTATGCGAAAGAGACATTCAATTTGTCTATGGAATGGAAACGTTATTCACTGCTGATGAAAGTTCCGGCTCATGTGAAAAGTGAAAATTGCAGGTTCTTGCTCTCCAACAACGGAAGAATATGGCTTGACGCGCTGCAACTCGAAAAAGGCGATAAAATGACGGATTTTCAGGAATAAAAACATAAAGTAATGATTGGGGTGAACCATGAAATGAATATATTGCTGGGAAAAATGACACTCGAAGAAAAGCTCGGACAAATGTTCATGGCTAGGGGATTCAAATTCTTCACCAGTGAAACGGATGAGATGATAAAAGCCGGGATGATTGGCGGAATGCATGTCCGGTCGAACGACAGTATGGAAGAAATAGAAAACGCGCAACAAAATTCGAAAGTTCCCATGTTCATGGCAAGCGATATGGAAGCCGGATTCTGCGGAGGAAACTTCAAGGGGACGCGCTTTGGCTGCCATATGGGACTTGGTTCAATCGGTTCAGAAGAAGTAGCTTATGAATTCGGGACGCGTTCAGCCAGAGAGGCAAGGGCATTCGGAGTGAATTTCGTTTTCGGTCCTGTTGTGGACATGGCGAATGAACCCGCCAATCCGTTTACAAATATCAGGTCGCTAGGGAGCAAACCGGAAAAGATAGTCAGGCTCGCAGCGGCTGAGATAAGGGGATATCAGGACAATGGCATGATTGTTTCTGCCAAGCATTATCCCGGCGCAGGGCGTGGGGTAGCCGACAGTCATATTGAGCCGTTGATTCTGAAATGCAGCAGGGAAGAATTTGAAAATAATGAGCTTTTCATTTACCGTGAACTGATAAAAAAAGTTGATTTGAGTGGAGTGATGACCGGTCACATCGGAGTTGACTTTCTGGATGGAGAATGTCCTGCCACCCTCTCTCCGAAGATAACATCTGAACTTTTTGCTCTTGGATTCAATGGCTTGCTGATAACGGATTCGCTGGCAATGAAAGGCGTGAAAGGGTCGATGACTGAAAGCGAAGTTTTCGCCAGGGCTCTCGAAGCAGGGCATGATATCATTCTCGGAGATTACAATATATCTCCAAAGAAACAGTTCGAATATATGCTGAATGCCGTTCAATGCGGACGGATAAGTAAAACGCAGATAGACCGCTCCGTAAAAAAGATACTTGCCGCAAAAGAAAGAATCGCCAGATGGGCGGCGATATTGCCGGATTACGACGCCACCCGAGATTTTGCCGGTAAATATTCCAGAGGCTCCATAGCCGTATTGGGAAACGCAAAATTGCTGGATAACGCCAGAAAAGAAAAAACTTTATTTATCGTGGCACAGGAACAGGTGAAGCCTACTGTCATAGGCGAAATAGTAATGGATACGCCTGCCTCTTCATTGATAAAAACATTGATGGACACTCTTGGCATGGTGGAAGTAATCAGAATTTCAGACAATCCTTCGCCGGCAGAAATAGAAAAGACCTTGGACAATGCAATCGGGCATGACAGAATAGTTTTTGTGGCATATTCGCTGATACATTCTTACAAAGGTACCGCCGACTTTTCAAAGCCGCTCATATCCCTGATAAGGGGATTGAGGAGAAGGATCGAAATATTCATCACAATAGGAAATCCTTTTGCGGCAAGGGAAGTGCCTGAGTTTCCATGCAGGGTTTTCACTTTCGACAACAGTTGCCTTGCCGAAAAATCAATTTCTGCTATGCTGGCGGGTTCCTTCAGGCCCACCGGGCGTCTCCCTGTAAGCTGGTAAATGGAAAGTAACTCAAAACAAGGAGCAATGATAATGCAATTGGAGAAAATATTCATGATGGGAGCATTGACTTTTGCCTGCATTCTGTCTGCGGCCGAAAGTGCAAAGAAAGACAATGATTTAAAGGTGGACATAAAGGTTGACCGGCCGGATCATATTTATAAGTGCGGCGAAAACGTTATTTTTGAAATTGTGGTACTGAAAAATGATAAAGTCCTGAAAGACGGGAGTATTCTGCTAAAGCTGACTAATGACGGTTTGGATTTGATCCGTTCAGAAAAGATTGATTTGTCAAAGGAAAATCCTGTAAAAATAAGCGCTACATTGAAAGAGCCTGGTTTTTTGCGCTGCGCGGTTTCGTCGCCTGAACATCCATCACAGAAAGAACGTGTGGCTGCCGTTGGATTTGACCCGGAAAAAATAAAACCTGCAGTGGAAAATCCTCCTGCAGATTTTGGTTCTTTCTGGGAAAAAGGGATCAAGGCGTTGGAAAAAATACCCATAGATGTGAAGATGGAGAAGCTCTCAAAATTCAGCGGGAATGATTTCGAATGCTTCAGGGTAAGCTTTGCATCTTTCAACGGCACGAGAATTTATGGGTTTCTAAGCTTTCCCATGGAGAAAAGCGGCCCTTTCCCGGCATTGATTGAAGTGCCGTCCGCCGGCCCGGGATATGAGGCGCCTGACATTACGATGGTTAAGCGCGGTGTTATTGTATTGCGCATGAATGTCCATCGGTATGACCCGGTGGATCCGGAAACCGTCAAGAACGCATATAAAGAACTTTGCAAATTTAAACCGTATCTTCAGCAAGACGCTGACAATCCTGAAAAATATTATCTGAGAGATGCATTGCTTGTAATAAACAGAGCAGCTGACTGGCTCGCTGCTCGGGCCGACTTTGATGGCAAGCATCTGGTAATAGCCGGGAACAGTCAGGGGGGCGGGATTAGCCTTATGATTGCCGCGTTGAATAAAAATATAACAGCAGCAAAAGCGCAGATTCCTGCATTTGCCGACCATCTTGGGTATTTGAAGGGCCGTAATTCAGGCGGTGTGAACATTGTAATTAAAGAAAAGAAGAAAGCAGAAGTAATAAGGACGATATCCTATTTTGATGTTGTCAACTTTGCCGGTAAAATAAAATGCCATGTTGTTGTTACTGTAGGCTTTATAGATCAAACTTGTTCTCCCAGCTCTGTGTATGCGGCATATAATTTCATTCATTCACCGAAGCAGATTTTCACAGGGCCGGACAAGGCGCATGAAGGGATTCCGGCATTTAACGAAGGCGTGTGGCTTTGTGAGCAACTTGGCGTTGCAAAGAAATAATTAAAAAGGATTCAAAAAGACCAGAGTATAATTATGAGAATATTCGTTCTGATAAAGCAGACTCCTGAAACAAGATCCATGAAAATGGATGAGAAAACAGGGACCGTAACGAGAAATGGTGTTGATAACATCGTAAACCCACTCGACCTATACGCTGTGGAAGTGGCATTGCAGCTCAAAGATAAGGTTTCAGGAGAAACCGTCGCAATAAGCATGGGACCGCCGGCTGCCGAGTCTGCATTAAGAGAAGTCGTATCGATGGGAATAGAAAAGGTATTTTTAGTGTGCGACAAGACTTTTGCAGGTTCTGACACATGGGCCACTTCATATACCCTAGGGAATGCCATTCAGAGGATAGGAAAGTTTGATCTCATTATATGCGGGGAAAGGGCTATTGATGGAGACACGGGACAGGTAGGCCCGGAGACTGCCGCATATCTGGGCGTTCCGGTTGTTGCATACGTCAACAAGGTACATGAAGTCACTGGAAACGAAATCAAGGTAAGTCGCCTGGTGGAAAACGGGGAGGAAATTGTAAGCGTCAAAATGCCTGCGCTGCTGACTGTTGTTAAAGAAACGGCTGAACCCAGATTGCCAACACTGGATGGAAAAATACATGCACGTGACGTGGAGGTTATAAAACTTTCTGCGGCAGACTTAAATATTGACCCTAAAAAAGTCGGGCTTGAGGGTTCACCAACGAGAGTGGTTAAGATTTCCAAACCCCAGATAACGCGCAAGTGTGAAATGCACAAAACAGGCAACAAGAAACCTGTCAGTGACGCAGTGGAATCTCTGGTTAATTTTTTGAACAGGATGGAGAGTGTTAGTGAGTAATATGAAAGGATGTTTAGTTTGGATATTGGCCGAACAGTTTGGCGGGAAAGTTCAGGATATTTCATTTGAACTTTTGGCGCGAGGCAAGTCATTGGCAGTGGCTAAGGGAGCAAGGCTATGTGCTGTTATTTTGAGTTCAGCATTACCGGACGAAGAGTTACGGAAGCTTGTAGAACATGGGGCCGACTGCGTGCTTGCAATGGAATCAGAGCTGTTGAACCAGTTTAATATCGAACCTCATGCAGCGGCCATGCTGGAAGCGATTGAAAAATACAGTCCACATATCATAATAGCAGGAGCGACATCTTCGGGCAGAACGCTTATGCCGTATGTTGCAATGAAATCTTATTCCGGACTTACAGCAGACTGTACTATTTTGGAGATTGAACCGGAAACAGGACTTCTTTTGCAGACAAGGCCGGCAATTGGCGGCAATATAATGGCTACAATAAAAACACCGGGCAGATTGCCGCAGATGGCTACTGTAAGACCGCGTTCGACTCGATCCTGCAAAAGGATTGAGGGGCGTTCCGGAGATATAATCAGGCATTCCTTTAAAACAGAAAAAGTGACAAGCAACACTCGGGTTGTGGACTTCATTCCGGCGGAAGACGAGGTATCATTGCAAGATGCGGAGAAGGTAGTGATAATAGGGCGGGGCATTAAAAAGGTTGAGAATCTGGAAATGATAAGAGATCTCTGCGATGTTCTTGGCGCGGCCCTCGGTGCCACTCGCGAAGTGGTGGACAGAGGGTGGTTGTCCTACCCTCATCAGGTTGGACTTAGCGGCAAGACTATAAATCCGGAATTATGCGTATCAATAGGTGTTTCCGGCGCAATTCAGCAACTTGCAGGCATGCAGACGTCAAAGAAAATCATCGCAATTAACAAAGATCCGGACGCCCAGATATTTAACACTGCCGATTTTGGCATAGTAGGAGATCTCTTTGAAGTTGTGCCCATGCTTATTGAAAGAATTAAAAAAGGCGCTTTGACATGGTAACAAAAACTTCACCAAAATACAATCAGGTTACAGATTCCATTGCATGTGAGCTAAAAAAAATAGTCGGCGAAAAATTTGTCATATATAACAACCAGGAAGCATTGGAGCCGTATTCGCATGATGAAATACCAGGGACTGAATACAGGGCAATGCCGGAAATCGTAGTCAGGCCGCGCACAGGGACAGAAATATCCGAAATAATGAAGCTTTCAAATAAGCACAAAATCCCGGTCACCCCCAGAGGGGCAGGAAGTGGATTGTCGGGTGGGGCCGTTCCTATATATGGAGGGATTGTTTTAAGCGTGGACAGGATGAACTCCATTCTTGAACTAGATAAGGAAAACATGATGATAGTCGTGGAGCCTGGCGTGATAGCAAACGATATTAACGAATATCTGCGCGACCATAAACTTTTTTACGCGGGCTATCCCATGAGCATGGAAACTTGTCATATAGGCGGAAATGTTGCGGAAAATGCAGGCGGCGGCAAAGCCGTTAAATATGGCGTGACATCAAGATATGTTCTTGGTCTTGAAGTTGTGATGCCAAACGGTGAAATCGTCGAATTCGGCGGGAAACTGATAAAGGATGTCAGCGGCTTGAATATGGTTCAGCTGATGGTCGGGTCGGAAGGAATACTTGGAATCTTTACCAGGATTGTTCTAAAACTCATCCCATTGCCTAAATATCAGGCCGACCTCCTTTGTCTTTTCAGGAGTGCCGAAGAGGCAATTAATGTTGTGCCGAAGATAATGACACAACTTGGAATTATTCCTACGTCAATAGAGTTTATGGATGATATTTCCGTCAAGGCGAGTTGTGATTATCTTAACGAGTCTCTGCCGTACAAAGATTGCGGAGCAATGCTCCTCATAACTGTTGACGGGATGGAAATGGATAAAGTGCAAAATGAGTACATTGCAATCGGCAAATTCTGTCAGAGCGCAGGTTCATATGAGGTGTTCGTCGCAGACAATCCTTCCACATCTGAGCGAATATGGAGGGTAAGGCGAAACATAGCAGACGCTTTCAATGTTTATTCCAACAGGCAGAGCGGAGAGGACATTGTGGTACCCCCCAAGGAGATCGCAAAAGTTTTGAATAAGATGAGAAATATTTCCGAAACATATTCGCTTTTAATACCATGTTTCGGACATGCTGGTGATGGTAATATACATGCCAGAATAGTCTGTGAACCTAAATGGAGCAATGATAAGTGGAAAGCTGTGCTGCCTGTGATACTGGAAGATATTTATGCAATGATTAGAGAATCAGGTGGCCGGATATCAGGTGAACATGGGATTGGATGCAAACGCAAAAAATATCTTGACAGAGTCGTAAGCAACGAATATATAGAAATAATCAAATCAATAAAGCTGGCTCTGGATCCAAACATCATATTGAATCCAGGCAAGATTTTTGATTACTATGAACAAAGATGTGTCCGAATATGAAAACCATCAGAGGAAAAATCAGAAACATTGTCAGAAGATTACTCCCGGAGGTCATTGAAACGCGACACAAATTGCATTCCATGCCTGAACTTGCCGGGCGGGAATATAAAACTTCAATGTTCATAAGAAAAAAACTTACAGAGATGGGAATCAAGCCGTTGCCTTCTTTTATAGGCACAGATGTCGTGGCGATTCTTGAAGGGGGAGGGGGGGAAAACACCCCTTGCATAACTTTGCGCGCGGATATTGATGCTTTGCCCCTCACGGAGGAGACAGGAGTGTCTTATTCATCAATGGAATCGGGCGTAATGCATGCATGCGGACATGATGGACATACGGCTATACTTCTTGGAACTGCCATGGTATTGGCTGAAATGCGGGATTACATAAAAGGTAAAGTCCGGTTTGTTTTTCAACCCGGCGAAGAAGTAGCTGCATTGGGAAAAGTCCTGGTTGATTCCGGCGCACTGGATGTGCCGGAAAGCGACGGTGTCTTTGCGATACACTCAAATTGCGCCCTTCCTTCCGGCGTTTTTGGCTTGAGGCGCGGAACTATGACCGCCGCCGCTGATTTCTTCAAAATAACCGTAATGGGCAAGGGAGGGCATGCAAGCAGACCGGAAGACTGCATTGACCCGATTGTAATATCAGCCAAGATCATAGACGGAATTCAGTTAATTTCCTCCCGGTGTGTCAACCCTCAATCTCCGATAGTAATAAGCATAACTCACATATCTGCCGGGCATAACTCAAATGTCATTCCGGAAAAAGCATTTATGGAAGGCACGGTGAGATATCTTGATGCATCTCTATCAGAACAAATACCCGTGTTAATGGAAAAGATGATTTCCGGCATGTGTTCAGCGATGGGGGCAGGATATGATTTCAAATACAGCAAAGATTACATACCAACTGACAACTCTGATAAATTCATTCCACTGGTGGTGGAGGTAATTAAAAAATATATCGGAGAAACTAAAATTAAAATATTGCCTAAGGCCTCAATGGGCGGAGAAGATTTCAGTTTCTATTTGAAAAAATATCCCGGAGTGTTTGTTTTCATGGGGATGAATGAAAATTACACATCTCTTCACAGTCCTAAATTTGACTTCAACGATGAAACTCTAGAACCGGGCATTACATATTTTTCAGCGCTTGCCATTGAATTCATGGAAAAGTTCAAGAGGATTAGTCAATCTTAAAATTTTCTTCACTGAAAGGATAATATGAGCAAAAATGCAGAAAAATCCTCGTTTCCGTTCAAATGGGGATTCATAGATGAGCTGAAATATCGGAAGAAATATATTTTCCACTGGAACAGAAGAAAGCAAGGAAAAGGCGAAGCCGACTTTTCGGAAGGGATCAGTCTGGAAAAATGTTTTCCTGATGACAACAAAAGATTGGACAGTGCATATTCTGACCTGCTTATGTTTTTCAAAGACGCCGGTTTGCAGGTAAACGGGAAGTATAAGATTGTAACAGAGAAAATAGGGAAAACTGTTTTTGAATCTTATGAGATAAAGATTCAAAAGGATTTATGCAGAATAAGAGCAGGAGATACGGAGGGGATCAGAAGGGGAATATTTCATCTGGAGGAACTTCTTCTTGGCATGGACGGTCCGTTTCTGACTCTGGGCAATATCAGGAAGACACCCTGGCTGAAATCCAGAATATCCCGCTGCTTCCACGGCCCCATAAAAAGGCCGCCTCTTAACAGAGATGAATTATTGGACCGGAACGATTATTATCCGGAAGAATACCTTAATGGTCTTGCGCATGAAGGTGTAAACGGATTGTGGTTAAGTTCTTCATTCAAGGATTTCACTGAAACTCCGGATTCCGTTTCTGGCGCTGTTGAAACAAGATTGAAAAAACTTCAGGAAACAGTAGACAAATGCTTGCTCTATGGAATAAAAACTTACTTGTTTATGATAGAACCGTCCTTTATGAAACTCGAGGATCCTCTTTTGAGATCGCATCCCGAACTTGGCGGACTTACCTTATCGTCAGGCGGAGAGGAATTCGGCAAGTGTTTTTGTCCTCATTCAGAAATGGCCAGAAAATATCTATATGAATCAATCAATTTCATATTCAAAAACGTCAAAGATTTAGGCGGGCTTATTAATATAAGTTACGGGGAACGGCCCACAACCTGTCTCAGTGGCGCTCAAGTGTTTGGCGATGGAAAAGTCGCATGCCCGGTATGCAAAAACAAAAAACCGTGGGAAATCCTCTCTTCCTCTTTGTCTGCCATGGAAAAGGGGATGCACGATGCAAATCCTGATGCCGAGCTTATAAGCTGGCTTTACATACCGGACTCATCCCCGGAAAAAGTCAGCAGATGGGTTTATGAACTTGCTGAGCATGTCCCTGATAAAGTGATAATGCAGTATAATTTCGAGTCGGGGTGCAAAGAAAAGCAGTTGGGCAAAGAACGAAGCGGCGGAGACTACTGGCTTTCATGCGTCGGACCGAGCAAGAGGTTTATAAAAATGGCTCGAAACTGCAATGCGCATCATGCTCAGATTTCCGCAAAAATACAGGTTGGATCTTCACATGAGTTGGCCTCTTTGCCTTATATTCCGGTCCCTGGACTGCTTTATAGAAAATACAGACAAATGAAAAAACTTGGAGTGACTCATGTTATGCAATGCTGGTTTTTCGGCAGTTACCCAGGCCTCATGAATAGAGCCGCAGGGAAGCTGGCATTCGAGAATTTTAAAGGCAAAGGCGAAACAGAATTCCTCAGAGAATTGGCGCAACCGTCATGGAATGGGTTCTCCAGCAAGGTTGCAAACGCATGGCGTTATTTTGCAGAAGCATATTCCAATTATCCACTGTCCTGTATGTTTCAGTATTTTGGCCCAATGCATGACGGGGTAGTGTGGCCGCTTCACCTGAAAAAAATATATGAGCCGTTATTGCCTACATGGCTCCTGAATAATGGAAGTTCACAAGGAGACCTGCTCGGCGAGTGCCTTGATAATCACACTGTCGAGGAAACGATTGCTCTAGTGCAAAAGATGATCATGGAATGGGACAAGGGACTCCATATTATTTCCAGACTGAAGAAACATTTCAGCGGAAATAAGGGGATAACCGATGAAATAACCATCATTGAAGCATTGAAAATACATTTCCAGTCGGCATATAATATTCTGAACTTCTATTATCTCCGCGAGAAACTTTATTCTTCCAAGGGGCAGCATGCTTTTAATATACTTGCTCGGATGGAATCAATTGTAAAATCCGAGATAAAACAGTCTCAGTCAATCTTGAAATTGTCTTCCGCTGATGGACGTCTTGGCTTCCATCCGGAAGCCGAAGGTTATAAGTACTCCCCTGAAAAACTCGAAATCAGGATTCTGCAGTTACGTGAACTGATTGATTCCGAATTTAAGCAGTTCAGAAAATTACTTGAGGCAAATGAAGTTTTGCCAGATGGTTTGGGCGGACTGGAAAGAAGGAAATACTTTTGCAATCTTTCCAGTTGGGAAGAATGTGAAACTTTCAGATGGAAAATTGAATCAGGCAAAAAAGGTCTTTTTCTGGAAGCTGCCGGTGGACCGCGAGATATTCATTACCTTAAAATATTTATGGTAAATGCTTCACCGCTGTCCCATCCACTTTCAATTATAATAAGAAATGACTCTGAAAATGGAAGACGGGTAAGAGGGATTTCGGTGAAAAAAAGTTTCATAGAAAATGTATGGAACTGTAAAATAAATATCCCTTACAGCGCTTTCCACAATAATGAAGTATCGGACAAATTGTTTTTCAACATCGTGAATATCATAAAAAAAGACGATGGTTCCCTGAATGAATTTGCCTGGATCCCTCGGAAACACCATACGGATCAATGGAATTGGACAGAGACAGGACTTATTGAATTGGGAAAAAAGAACTGAATAAACAGGAATTTAAACAACAAAAAATTTGAGATAAGGTGATGTCATGAATTACAAAGAAAAGCTATCAGGTAAAGTCGCAATAGTCACAGGGGCCGGACAAGGTATGGGAGCTGCAATTTCAACGGTATTATCCGAGCTTGGCGTAAAAGTTATAGTTTGCGATATAAACTTTGAAAAGGCCAAATTTACAGCAGAAAAAATATGTGCTGATAATTTTATTGCGCTGCCATATAAACTGAACGTGACGAATGAAGATGAAGTGAATAAGCTGGTCGAATGGGCCTGTGAAAAGGTTGGCGACATTGGAATTCTCGTCAATAATGCCGGTATTCTTAAACCCACAAGATTCGAAAATATTTCTCTTGACGAATGGAATTCCGTCGTCGATGTAAATCTCAATGGTGCGTTTCTGTGTTCAAAAGCTGTCCTGGACTGTATGAAAAAGAACCATTGGGGAAGGATTGTCAACATGTCGTCTTCCGCCGGCAGGAGTGTCAGTACACTTGGCGGTGTTCATTATACTGCTTCCAAAGCCGGAGTCCTAGGCCTTACAAGAGGCATGGCTAAAGAAGTATCAAAATTCGGCATAACCGTGAATGCCGTCTGTCCGGGCTTGATTGACACGGAAATGGTAAGACGCGATTGTACTCCCGAAAAAATCAAATATTATGAAGGAATATTCCCCATACCCAGATTAGGGATGCCTGAAGAAGTTGCCAATCTTGTTGCATTTTTGTGCTTTGATTCATATATCACGGGTGCTTCAATCGACATAAATGGTGGGGACCTGATGTTGTAGGAATCTCTGAATCTTTGAACAATTATTGTATAAATTTTGCAACTTAAATTTGACAATAAGAAAGGCCGTTGGAATGAGCGAACTGAAATTTTTCATGGTTCAAACGAAAAAATACGACAAATCGCGTCATGGAGGCTGGAATATGGCACAGAATGGAAGCAGAGATTTTTGTCCGTTTTGATCACGAATTTTCGTCTGAAAAAATTTCAAGTTCTTTTCGGAACGATGCTAAAACAGGCAATAAAATTCGTGAACAGTCCCCGATTCACGGAGACCGTTCAAAAAACAAACCTGAAAAACAGGAAAACTTTAGAAGTAATAGTCTATGAAATCCTACAACAATGATCTGACCGCCTGCCGCGGGGATATGCTTAAACGCTTCTATCTGGCGAAATATCATGCTGCCGACCGGAAACGGGCCGCACGGCTGTCCGCAGTCAAAACCCGCGTCGACGCTGAAAAATACATTGCGGAAATCCATAGGAAATTAGCCGAGTCTTTCGGTCCGATTTTGCCTGCTGTTCCTCTTGATGCGAAGGTCACGGGACGATTTGAAACCGAAAAACTGGCGATAGACAAAGTTTTATTTCAAAGTCGTCCGGGATATGTTGTTTCCGCCTTGTTTTACCGTCCGAAAACCCGCAAAGGCAAGTTCCCAGGAGTCTTGTTTTTGTGCGGACACAGCGATGCCGGCAAGGCCGCAAAGATTTATCAGAGCGTCCCGCAAAGTCTGGCGCTGCGCGGATTCGGCGTGCTCGTGGTCGATCCCTATGGACAAGGCGAACGCCGGGAGTTCGGAGGCGGAGCGGCAACGGAACACAACAGATTCGGACACCGGCTCGGTCTGGTTGGTGAATTTTTCGGAGCATGGCGTCTGCACGATGCCATGACCGCGCTGGAATATCTGAAACAGCGCCCGGAAATCGACGCTTCCAGACTGGGAGCAACCGGTTGCTCCGGAGGCAGCACGCTGACTTCATATATCAATGCTTTCTCGCGCGATTTGACCATGATCGCACCGGTCTGCTCGATGACACGGCTTTCTTCAAACCTTGAAAACGAACTTTATGCGGACTGCGAACAGAATCCACCGCGCTTCCGTGAACTCGGTCTTGATGAAGGCGATTTACTGATTGCTTCCGCTCCGCGTCCGGTGATCCTGGGCGTTCAGGACAATGATTTCTTCGACCCGCGGGGAACGGAACGGATATACCGGGAAGTCCGCCGGATCTACCGTTTTTTCGGTGCCGATGACAAGATTGTCTTTTCTCTCGGACAGGGCAAACACGATTATTCAGAATTTCATCAGCGTGAAATCGGGAAATACTTTGCGGCTTTGACAAAAAGTCATCCGGTCGGAGACGACGATGACATTCGATTCTTTGAAGAATCTGAACTGTACTGCACTCCGAACGGTAATGTATGGAAGCTCCCCGGAGCAAAATCGACTACGCAAATTCTTAATGCTCTTGTGGGAAAAAGAAAGCCCATGTCAAAGGAAGAACTGCGTGATTTTTGGCGCGATTACCTGGATTTGGAGACCCTGCGGATTCCTAAATTTACAAATGGTTTTCAACAATATATCGCGTCCGCACAACTTCATGCCAGCCGTTTTCTGCTGCAAACTGAACCGGGGATCGAAATCACATTAAAAAAAATCAATTCTGCCATAGAGAACCATCTCGTTTGCGCTGAAAAGGCGGTCATATTGATTCCTCAATTCGACGGGATTCGGGAAATGCCGAACTTGACATTCGATGCGAGTCATGGAGATTTTTTCATTCTGGAACCGCGCGGAGTTGGAGAATCTTTGCCGTGTCGCCCAGACAATGGCCTCCTCCATGCATATTGTCCGCTGTATGCTTCATGTGCGCTTATGCTCAAGGAAAGTCTGCTTGGCGGACGGGTCAGGGATGTTCTTTCGGCTCTTCTGCTTTTGAAAAAACACGGGTTGCGCGAAGTGACACTGCGTGCGGAAGGAGAGATGTGTATTCCCGCGGCGCTGACGGCATTGTTGAGTCCGATGCCGACAGAAGTTAAGTTCAAAAACATACCGGGAAGCTGGAAAGAATATCTATCCGAACCTGAATGTGTCCTGTCACATGAGTTACTCCCGTTTGGAATTTTACAACACACAGATCTTCCGGAATTGTATAGTATCGTTGAGAAAGGGTAAAACAGGCAACAAAATTCGTGAACAGTCCCCGATTCACGGAGACCGTTCAAAAAACAAACCTGAAAAACAGGAAAACTTTAGAAACAAAATACAAGGAGGCAAAAATGGCAACTTTAAATGGACCCAAAATAGTGATGACAGGCGGGGGTAGCTATAACTGGGGACCTCGCCTTTTATGCGACATTATTCAAACAGATGAATTGCAGAACAGTGAGATCATATTACTGGATCCTAATCTGAAAGCCGCAAAAGATTTGCAGCGCATGGCAGTTCAGGTGGCGGCGAAGCTAGGTCGTAAATTTAAAATCATTGCGACTGATGATGAGAATACAGCATACAAAGACGCCAGTTTTGTTCTGATAACAATATCTACCGGTGACTTGGAGATGATGAAACATGATCTGGCAATACCGGAGAAATTCGGAATATATCACACGGTTGGTGATTCTGTAGGGCCGGGCGGATGGTCCCGCACTTTGAGAAATGTTCCGGTATTTGTCAGAATGGCCCAGAAAATAGAGAAATTATCTCCACGCGCAGTAATCCTTAATTATACAAATCCAATGGCTACTCTCACAGGAACGATTGCGAAGAGCAGCTCGCTTCGGGTTGTTGGACTATGTCATGGCCTTTTTGAAACTTACGGTATAATAAAGAAAATATTCGGAGTGGAAGAAAAAGACATCTCATTGCTATCTGGAGGAGTCAACCATTTCTTCTGGGTGACTGACTTCAAAATTAAAGGAGAAAACGGATATGCGCTTCTCAAAAAGAAAATAGGCAGGAAGTCAATAGATGATCTTCTGCCGAGTGCCACTGATGCCGCCGGTTTCGTTCATACACGGCACATGCTTTGCAACGAATTGTATCACGAATATGGTCTTTTGACTTATTCAGGCGACAGGCACACCTGTGAATTTTTTACGCCATTCATAACAGATTTGTCACTCATGGAACGTTTCCAGCTTAAAAGGACCAGCATAGAAGACCGGTATAACAACCGTGAAAAATCAAAACAAAGGGTGAATGACCTTACGTCCGGCAAGCTCGAGCCGTATAAAAAAAGCAGGGAAACCGCCGTTGACATAATGAAGTCGTTTGTGACCAACGTTCCATTCGTGGATGTTGTGAATCTTCCAAATGAAGGGCAGATTGATAATCTTTCAAGAGGGGCTGTCGTGGAAACTTTGGGTTTTGTAAGTGCAGGTGGGTTCAGGCCTATAAGCGTAGGCAGGCTTCCTGAGAAAATAAGGGCAATTGTCGAACCTCATTGCATAGTTCAGAACATGACACTTGAAGCGGCGATGACAGGGAATAAAAAACTGGCTATGGATTCACTGATGATAGACCCGTTATGTGCGAAGCTTCCGCCATCCGCAATAAGAAAGATGGGGAACGCGCTGATGGAAGCAACGAAAGACTGGCTCCCTCAGTTTAAATAAGCATTGTCAGAACCTGATTATCGTATGCACTCAAAAATGGAGATTGAATAAATGCGTATTGATGCACATGCACATGGAATTATAGGTGAGCATTTGAAGGGTATGCTCATTGAAGAGTATGTTGAAGCCACAAAGAGAAACGGTATAGACAGAATACTTCACATTCAGGAACCCGAGTATGTATTTGATGCGGTCAAGAAATGCCATGACTTCGTCATCCCTATAGCATGGGTGAATATTGATACGGTTACAGTGGACGAATTGGATGGTTATTTTGCGAGGGGGGCGAAAGGGATCAAGTTCATCGCGCCGCTAAAGTCATATGGCGATGATTCTTACATGAGTCTTTATGACTGCGTCAGGAGCCATGATGGGTTGGCGGTTTTTCACACAGGTTATGTAATGGTCGGGGCGTATGAGAAAGGATGCCCGATGGAAAAACCATCCATCCTTGACATAACCAATATGCGGCCGGCCGCGATAGACAGGATTGTCAGGGCATTTCCGTCATTGAAGATACTGATGGCCCACTTTGGCAATCCATGGTGGGAAGAATGCTGGAAAATCATGTCGGTACATAAAAACGTTTATGCCGATCTGTCCGGAGGTACCGCAATAAGGCGTTCAATGAATATGTGGAAGGAAATCTTTGCCCCTAATGCGATGCTTGACGAGCAGGCGCTTTCAAAGCTGTGCTTCGGTTCGGATGTTACGTATTTCATAAAGGACAGCGCAGCGTTCAATCCCTATATTGATTTTTACGAGAGGTTTATGGATGAAGTTAAAGCGCCGAATTCGCTTAGGGAACTGGTCAATTCCGGAAATATTCTTAAACTTTGCGGAAATTGAATAAAGAGCTGGCTGAGTATAATATTCCAGGGAGGAACTGCCATGATAAAATTTATTGATGCCCATGCTCACGTTTATAAAGTTTCATATCCCAAGCTTGACGGAAGACCTTTTCCTTCGCCTGACGAAATGCTTGCCTATTATGATCACATAGGAGTGGAAAAGGCTGTTCTTCTGCCCGTGTTGGGACCTGAATATTTCCTGCCTCAGTCAAATGAGGATGTCCTTGAAATGGCGCATGATTTTCCGGGTAGATTTATTCCTTTCTGCAATATGCATCCGAGGGCTATAAACAATTCGGCTGACGCGCCGTTGAGCAAACTGATGCTGATATATAAGGAGATGGGATGCAAGGGGATCGGAGAAGTCACTTGCAACATGCCTATAAGACATCCTTTCGTTCAGAATTTTCTCAAACATGTCGAGATTTCCGGATTGCCGATGACAATTCATATTGCACACAAGATAGATGACTGTTACGGTTTGTACGATGACCCCGGACTTCCACAACTGGAAGAAGCCCTTATAAAGTTCCCTGAACTTAAGATTTTAGGGCACTCACAGCCGTTCTGGGCTGAAATAGGCGTCCTTGAAACTATAGGTGACAGGGTGGGCTATCCCAACTCTCGAATAAAAGATGAGGGGGTTATTCCAAAATTCATGCGCCGTTATCCCAATCTTTATGGAGACCTTTCAGCGGGGAGCGGCTTCAATGCGCTTGCCAGGGACCCTGACTACGCAGTGAAGTTCCTGAATGAATTTCAGGATCGCCTTATATTCGGAATAGACAGAAGGCCTGAACCTGACGGAAGTGAACCTAAACAGATGATATTCCTGAAAGAACTGTTTAGTTCCGGACGTATAAGTGAAACGGTTTTCAGGAAAGTTGCAAGAGAAAATATTATCAGAATCCTTGAATTGTGAAAAGTTTTCTGGACAATCTTTTTTCAGAAACATTTTCAGTGCGCAATAAACAAAAAACAATTGAGGGTTGTGTATGTTTACAGAGAGATCGGAAAAAAACAGAAGAAACTATGCTTGGGAAATAGCCTGCATGTTCTGGTTAATGCAATTTTCTATGGGCTGTGGCGTATTAAGCAGCACTGTTAACCGCAATACTGCTCATTTAGCATTGAATTTTTTCGTATTAATGCTATATTGCTGCAACCTTAACCGGGAGGCTGCAAGATGGCAAGGACCAAGGCGAAGATAGCAGGTGAACTTC
>Ga0209800_10001202_pt1 | contig 28918 bp, 24 predicted proteins | sample Higcelweek8metaG_FD_187174 | JGI IMG/M metagenome (GOLD analysis project Ga0209800, IMG submission 187174) | Freshwater pond sediment microbial communities from the University of Edinburgh, under environmental carbon perturbations - High... | ecosystem: Environmental > Aquatic > Freshwater >...
ACCGATTGAGGCTGAGGGACAACATAACCCCGGCCAAGGAAAGGGACCCTACTTTGTTCACGTAACTAACGAGCGGAGGATCAGGAGATTGCAATATGCTACTAACTCCGGATAGGATCAGGACGCTTCAGAGGAAGCTCTATTGTAAGGCCAAGCAGGAACCGGATTTTCGTTTCTATTCTTTTATAAGAAAGTTATGAGTATTGAGTAGTGAGATTTAAAACAAGCTGTTTTTCTCAATACTCAATACTCAATACTCAATACTCAATACTCACATCTTTCATTCTTTGTTGTGGGCTGAACCACGGTGAAGAAACCGGTCAGCCCATGGCCGTTATATGACAAGGTCTACCGGGCTGACATCCTTGGTCATGCCTATCGCCTTGCCCGGGCAAACAAAGGTGCACCTGGAATAGATGGTGTCAGCTTTAAGTCCATAGAGAAGGATGGAGGGGAAATCAAATTTGTGCAAAAGTTGGAACAGGAACTAAAGGAGAAGCAATATTGCTGTCAATCAGTCCGGCGGGTGTGGATTCCGAAACCTGACGGTAGCCAACGGCCACTGGGTCGTCACAGCAGGGGGAATCGACCCGACCGGCAAATGGAAGTCCCTTGACAATGCCGCAACCTTTCTTTTCCCAGTCAGGGCGTTGTCCAACGTGTTCAGGGCCAAGTTTCTGGAAAGTCTCCTGAAAGCCCATGACAAAGGAATGCTGAAGTTCCCGGGAGAAGTGAACCAACTTGCAGATGCCCGAACCTTCAGGCAGTGGCTGTATCACGAAGTCCCCAGAGAGTGGGTGGTCTTTTCCAAACCGCCTTTTGCAGGGCCTGAGGAAGTCGTCAAATATATCGGCCGGTATACCCACCGTAGCGCCATCAGCAATAACCGCATCATTGCAGAAAAAGACGAGAACATTGAATTCTGGTTCAAAAACACCAAAAAGAAGGGCCGATGGGAAACAACCTCCCTGCCGGTTGAAACATTTATAGAGCGGTTCCTGTACCACGTACTGCCGAAACAATGATTTAAAGGGGCATTTCCTAAATCAAGAGTCCTGAAATTGAAATTCTTGGAGTTATTGATTGAATTGTTTTTCATATAACTCTAATTTTTTAATCAAAATTCATAGACAATAATCGTTTTTCATGCCATTGTAAATCAAACAAATAAAACGAGAATTCATAAGAATGGTAAATTTTAATCAAAATTCAGGATGTTTAACTGTTTTTCACGGCTTTCCTGCATTGGAAGAAGAAAGCTATTTGGCTGGATATTCAACCCTTATTTCAGCTTATGATTTGAAAGTACCTCTTCCTGATTATCTCTGCGCTATAGGTCCGAAACATAAAAAATACAATCATGGGCGCTGGCACATTTTTACACCACGTCATAAACCGGAAGGTACACTTTTTGGACATTTGACATTTGCGCTTAAATATGAGGGCATTGATCTGGCTATCCTCAATGCCTTGTTTCAAACGATTGAGGCCAAAGAAATTCAAGAAATTATCTGCTCGGAACCGACCGGAAGCTATAGCCGTCGGTTATGGTTTTTGTGGGAATGGTTACGTGAAGAACAACTTGATATTGAAGATGCTCGGGCTGGGAATTTTGTTTTTCTCGTTAATAGCAAGCTACAATACGAAGGAAAATCATTTCCATCCAAGCGCCATCGGGTTCGCAATAATTTACCGGGGACACACAATTTTTGCCCCCTAATCAGAAAAACAGAAAAGCTTGAACAATATATTGCTAAGAATCTTTCAGAAGTATCTATAAAACATATCGGTCGCACTCACCCCGATCTTTTAAGCCGGGCAGCTTCTTTCCTGTTGCTTAAAGACTCTAAAGCCTCTTACACTATTGAGGGGGAAAAGCCTCCGCATAATCGTATAGAACGATGGGGAAAGGCAATAGGTGAAGCAGGACAACGCAAACTCAGTATTTCAGAACTGGAATATTTACAACAAATAGTTATTCCAGATAATCGATTTATAAAATTAGGATTGCGTAAAGAAGGCGGTTTTGTCGGAGAACATGACCGTAGCACAGGAATGCCTCTACCGAACCACATTTCTGCGCGCTCGGAGGATCTGGACATTCTATTGTCGGGCCTTATAGAAACATACAATCTGCTTCGTGAAGACGATTTTGATACAATTTTATTGGCAACTATCCTTGCCTTTGGTTTTATTTTTATTCACCCGTTTGAAGATGGTAATGGTCGGATTCATCGTTATTTATTTCATCATGTACTGGCTGAAAACGATTTTGTTTCAAAAGGATTAATTTTCCCCGTATCAGCAATTATTCTAGAAAGGATAGAAGAATATAGAAAAATATTGGAGCATTATTCAAAGCCACGGCTTAATTTGATCGAATGGAGGCCTACAGACAAAAATAATGTTGAGGTTTTAAACGAGACTATAAATTTGTATCGTTATTTTGATGCAACAAAACAGGCTGAGTTCTTCTTTGAATGCGTTGAGGAAACTGTAAATAAAACGCTTCCCGATGAGGTTGAATACTTGAGAAAATATGATTTTCTCAACGAATTTATCAAAAACTATATTGATATGCCAGACAAGCTTGTTGATTTGCTTATACGTTTTCTTGTCCAAAATGGTGGAAAACTATCAAAACGAGCACGAGAAAAAGAATTCAAAAAGCTGACTGATAGTGAAATCCAAGCAATTGAACAAAAATACGCAGATGTTTTCATCTAAGAACAGTATCCTAAGAATCAATACAGATTTCAACAACGAACATACACCGGATTTCACCGGTGATGTTCATGTTAGCCCCTTGCATCATTGACAGCGCAAAGCAGAATTAGCACAAGGTTTTGGTATCAGTAATAAAAACCAAATTAAAAGCTGGAGCAACAAATGGCAAAAGCCAGGAAGAATAATGACAAGGAAGAACCGCTGGAGACGCAGCTCTGGAAGGCAGCGGACAAGCTCAGGAAAAACATTGACGCTGCTGAATATAAGCATGTTGTTTTGGGGTTGATATTCCTTCGGTATATTTCCGATGCGTTTGAGGGCCTGTATGACAAGCTGAAAAGGGGGGAAGGTGAATATGCCGGGGCCGACCCGGAGGACAAGGACGAATACAAGGCTGAGAATGTCTTTTTTGTTCCTGAAAAGGCCCGTTGGGCGTATCTGCAATCCAAGGCCACGCAGCCTGCGATCGGCAAGACGGTTGACGAGGCCATGGATGCGATTGAAAAAGACAACCCGTCTCTCAAGGATGTGCTTCCCAAGGTGTATGCCAGGGGCAATCTTGATCCGACCAACCTTGGCGGTTTGATTAACCTCGTCGGCAATATTGCCATGGGAGACGCCAAAGACCGCAGCGCCGACGTGCTTGGGCATGTGTTTGAATATTTTCTGGGTGAATTTGCCCTGGCCGAGGGCAAGAAGGGCGGTCAGTTCTATACCCCGCGTTCCGTTGTCGAGGTGCTGGTCGAAATGCTTGAGCCTTACAAAGGCCGGGTGTTCGATCCCTGCTGCGGTTCCGGCGGCATGTTCGTGCAGTCGGAAAAGTTCGTGGTCGAGCATCAGGGCAAGGTGAACGATATTTCCATCTACGGCCAGGAGAGCAATCACACCACATGGCGGCTGGCCAGGATGAACCTGGCGATCCGGGGCATCGACAGTTCCCAGGTCAAGTGGAACAATGAAGGCTCCTTTTTGAACGACGGCCACAAGGATCTGAAGGCTGATTATGTCATCGCCAATCCGCCGTTCAATGACAGCGACTGGAGCGGAGAGCTTCTCAAGAAGACATTGACGCCATATCCGGCACTTATCATAATTGGCGGAATCCGGACGGGAATTATGAAGATGTGAAGGGGTTCTGCTGCTCCGTGCCCATTGACCGGGTGCGGGAACTGGATTATGTGCTGACGCCGGGCAGGTATGTGGGGCTGGCCGATGAAGAGGATGATTTTGATTTCAAGGAGCGGTTTACGAAGTTCAAGGCCGAGTTTGAAGCGCAATTGAAAGAGGAAACACGGCTGAATAAACTGATATTGGAAAACTTGGGGAAAATTAAGATCAATCATGGATAAATCATTAATCGCCGATCGTCATTACACAGATTTTTTTACCGACATAAAGGAACGGATACGGCGTTCCCAATATGACGCCTTGAAAGTCGTCAATAAAGAACTGATACAGCTTTATTGGGACATTGGCAGGATGATTGTCGAGAAACAGCAAGACCTTGGCTGGGGTAGATCCGTGGTTGAACAGCTTTCAAAAGATATTCAGGGGGAATATCCTGGGATTCAAGGATTCTCTACAACGAATTTATGGAATATGCGGCTGTTTTATCTGGAAATTCAGCAGCATGAAAATCTCCAACCATTGGTTGGAGAAATCAGTTGGACAAAAAATATTCTGATTCTGACCAAATGCAAAGATCCTCTGGAGAGAGAATTTTACATGCTGCATGTCAGAAAATTCGGATGGACCAAGGATGTTCTGGTTCATCAGATTGAAAACAAAACCTATGAAAAGTACCTGCTGAATCAGACCAATTTTGACCAAACCTTGCCTGAAAAATACAAACATCAGGCAAAGCTGGCTGTAAAAGATCATTATACCTTTGATTTTTTGGAACTGGCGGAAGAACACAGTGAACATGAACTGGAACAGGCTTTGGTAAAAAATATCCGTAAATTTCTGATGGAAATGGGCGTATGGTTTACCTTTGTGGGCAACCAGTTCAGGCTGACAGTCGGGGAGAAAGAGTATTTTATCGATTTGCTTTTGTTTCACCGGAAATTGAAACGGTTTATCGCAGTGGAACTGAAAATCGGCGAATTTAAACCGGAATATAAAGGCAAAATGGAGTTTTACCTGATCGCACTCAATGAACGATATAAAGAAGATGGTGAAAATGATGCGATCGGCATCATTGTATGTAAAAGCAAGGACAAAACAGTCGTGGAATATTCACTCAAAACGACAACCCAGCCCATTGGTATTGCAACTTACAGCACCTCGACTCACTTGCCGGAAGAATACAGCAAATATCTGCCGGCACCAGATGTGATTGCGGAGCGATTGGCGATTGTCAAGGATTTGTTTGAAGATGAAAAATGAAAATAAAATCCATAACTATCTAAAAATGAAACTCAAGAAGACAGCGGTTTGCGTTTCGTTGTAACAGACAATCCCAGTATCTTTCTTTGCCCGCAGTGTGGAAACTGCGTTGAGTTGCCCGGTATTGAGGAGATTGATGAGGAATTACAGTCGTCGGCGTATGGCAGTGTTTTTGACACAATTACAACAACCACATTTAAAGAGCACGAAGTGTCACTGCCACCAAGGGATGAAATTATTCAATTTGATAATTCTGTTTCAGGATTTTTTGAGAAGATGTTGCTAAATAAATTACAAATCCGCAACCTCGAAAAACTCCGCGACACCCTGCTCCCCAAACTCATGAGCGGTGAAGTGAGGGTTGAACTATGAGCATATCCGATAACCCGGTCACCCTTTATCAAACAGCCGATGGCAAGATCAGTCTGGATGTGCGTCTGGAAACGGACACGGTCTGGCTGACCCAGGCTCAGATGGTCGAGCTTTTCGGCAGGGATCAATCCGTGGTTTCACGCCATATCCGCAACGCACTGAATGAAGGCGAGGTGACCGAAGAAAGCAATATGCAAAAATTGCATATTGCAAATTCCGACCGCCCTGTTGCCTTTTATGATCTTGATGTGATCATATCGGTGGGCTACCGGATCAAATCCTCGCAAGGTGTCAGGTTCAGGCGCTGGGCCACCCAGGTGCTGCGCCGGTATCTGCTCCAGGGCTATACCCTCAATGAAGCCCGATTCTCAGAAAACGCCGCCGAGCTGGAACAGGCCCTGGCACTGATCCGCAAGGCTGCCCGATCCACGGCCGTCACCGCCGCGTCGAGCAGCGGGCTGGTGGAGATCATCAGCCGCTACACCCAAACCTTTTTGTGGCTGCAACGATACGACGAAGGGCTTCTGACTGATCCGGAAGGCCAACCGGGCGGAACCCTGCCCACGGAGAAAGAGGCCAGGGACGCACTGACAGCGCTCAAGCAAACCCTCATCGGACGCGGGGAAGCCACCCATCTGTTTGCCCTGGACCGAGACAATGGATTAAAGGCGATTCTCGGCAATCTGGACCAAACCGTGTTCGGAGAACCCGCTTATCCCACCCTGGAAAGTAAGGCGGCCCATCTTCTTTATTTTATGGTCAAGGAAACCATGATCCGGTTGATCATGAATATTCTCGCCCCTGAACACAAGGGCGGTCTATGACCAAAATCACCGAATCCGCTATTGAGAAATTCACCATCGATTTGCTGGAAAAAGCGGGCTACCACTATATTTACGGGCCAACCATTGCGCCTGACGGTGAAACACCGGAACGGGAATCCTTTGAAGATGTGCTGCTGATTCATAGACTGCAAAAAGCGATTGGCAGAATTAATCCGACCGTGCCCCAGGAGTGCCGGGAAGATGCCGTAAAACAGATTCGTAATTATAGGGACATCTTACATAATCCCAGTTAATTAAGCAAGATTTTCCCAGATTACCCGTGTGTTTAGTCATATTATTATCGCAACAGTTTGCTTTGGCTGATATCTATCTCAAGCAAAAGCAACGAACAGAGGCATTTTCCATGATGGGCCAGAAACAACCTGCCCAGGAATTTGAAACAGAATCGTGGATTTCCGACAGCGCAATGTGGACCCAAACAGGTGATAAGGGGATTCTAATAAAAGAAGACGGCAGCATGATCATGCTTGACCACGTTGGCAAAACCTATACTGAAATGAACATGAATTACGAGAAAATGGCTGAAGCGTCGGGTGAAAAATGGGTGCTGAAGAGATGGTGATCACAACCCCCGCCTACAAGCCGGTGGTTGTTTAGTAAACTCAAAAATCATGCTAATTTTTCATGCGATTGCCCTGAAAAAAAAGTTGAAAACCTTCCCTGATAATGTTAATAAATTCATCATTCATGTTCTATACATTTCTGCAGATCTGGTTATTCTTACTTTTTGGATGTTATCCTGTTAGAGCTTGTTTAAAATCCGGGGGTCTGAAACAATGGAAATCGATAGTTTTATTCAAATCGCCAAATACTTCACCCCGCCCTTGCTACTAGTCGCACTGGCGGTGTCTTTGGGATTTAGCATTCACAACAAAATGCTGAACAAAGATGTGTTGAGCAAGCCCAACGCCAAGGACAGCGGTAATCTCAAGCTCAAGATTTTGCAATACGGCTTCTGGCTGATTGTCATTCTCGCCATTTTGGGTGTTGGCTTGGCCTTTTTTCAAATCTGGGTCGATGCCCAACAGGCCAAGCCATGAACCTCGCCTCCTTTCTCAATCATCCCCTCACTCTTATCGGCTTAGTGGTATTGGGGGTATTCGGTCTGTTCAAGCTGATTCTGAAATCCGGGTTGTTGAGCAAAGTCACAGGTAGGGAAACCGCGCCGATATTACACAAGCTGTTGAACTTCGGCTTTGTGCTGGCGCTGAGCGTCGTGGTTAGCGGTTTCGGTTTGGAAGCTTGGAGAATCTATAAACAGATTGACCAAATCCAGCAGGCAAAGAAAGCGGTACTCGGTGAAATTCTTACCAATATCAGTAGTCTTGACGAACGACTCGGTTTTTTCCAGCAAATTTTGGAGCCGGACACGTTTGCAAGACAACTGGACGAAGTACGGCAGAAAGTAGTGCCCGCGCTCAGACGAAATTTTGCCGTGGGTTACAACCGTCTCATCATGGAACAGAAAATCACCACTCTGCGCCACATGATGAACAGCAGCCCCTTACCCACGGCCAGCGGACGTTCGTTGTTGGAAAACCTGCGCGACAGCGGCATGGACACGGAAGCATTCCGCACGTTCTACGATCAATTAGCGGAAGTGGAGCGTGTCTCCGAAGACTTTCTGGATACGCTCAAATACATCGGGAAAATGGGAGAAGAACCGAGTGCGCTACAGACAGAGTACAGCAATCGGAAACTGCAAGTAGCGGCGCGCAACATATCCATCGAATCTCAGGTGGCCTATTTTTACGCCCTTGCCGTTTTGCGTGATGCTAACACAGGCCCACATGCTGTGTCGTTGCCCGAGTCCGCAGCAACGACCCTGCAAGCCCTGGAGCATTTGCAACCGAAGGAATTGATTGACCAGAAACAAACAGCTATTTTGCTGTCGGAACTAATGGAACAAAAATCCCAAGTGAATAAGGAAAAAACCGCCTTGCTTTTTTTGGCGGAACAATTGAACCAGGAAGAATTGCGCAACTTCAAAGGACTCGATAAACAGCTCAAAATCAATCCGACCGACACCTGGAACGAAGTCGTTGGCAAAGCCATCTCCTTGCGCCAATTGGGACGCACAGCGGAAGCCGTGGCCGCTTTTTCCCGCTACGGCGAAATGTTTGCCGCGACGGATTCCACAGCTAAGCGATATGCCCACACAGCTCAGCAATTCACCACCCAACTGGATATATTGGGCATATCTGGCGGCGTCTATATTTTCGAGATTAAGCCCGGTGGTACAGCCGAGCAAAGCGGCTTGGAAGTGGGGGACATCATCATTGAATATAACAACCGGGTCATTATCGACATGTCGGGTTTTGTCGAAGCTGCGAAATCAGGGCAAGCCGTCGATACAGTACCGACTACCTGGCTTAGGCTTAATGTCCAAGACCGCTTCGAGCGGCACGAGAAAATTATTCCTGGCGGCACTTTGGGAGCCTTAACAATGCCGATTTAGAGGGATAAACGATCATTATCATTTACCTGTTAGAATCGAGAGGTCCATCATGGAACGTACATTAAAAGTTTTTTGCTCCGGATCGGAACAGGATAAACTTTCCGATCAAATTCCTGTCATCGAACGTTATGCTGGTTTTTTACTGACTCGTTTGCCCCAGGAGCTGGCGGACTCGCTGGCCAGCCGTTATCCTGTGGAGGACATCACGGATCAATACCTGCTTCCCGCGGGCCAGCGCGATATCGATACTGAGCTGCCGCGTCTGGATTCGGGGGGGCGGATGCGGGCTCATCCTGCTTATAAGGGAGAGGGAACGCTATCGCCGGGAATGCATCATTATTTGGTCCAGTTTATAGGCCCCATCAAACAGGAATGGCTGCAGGGGGTCGAGGCCGCAGGCGGCAAGCTACAGGTTCCACACGCCTCGTTCAGCTATGTCGTGCGTGCGGACGAGGCATGTATCTCACGCATTGCCGCCCTTCCGTACGTGCGCTGGTCAGGACATTTGAGCCACAAGGATCGGATCGCCCCATCCGTCTTGTCCGGGGTCAAGCGGAAAAAGGATGAGGTGCAGGGTGAGTTGCCCCGGACCCGGGTGCTGCCGGGGATGTATTCGGTGACATTTTTTGACAGCGAAACCCAGCAGCAGGCTGAGCCACAGGTGCAGGCCCTTGGTTTCGAGATTCTTCGGTCGGATCCGGATACACGGATAATGATTTTGAGGGTTCCTGCTGGAAAAGGAGGGATAAAGCGGATTCGGGATCTGGCCGCCGTCCACGGTGTCCGTTCGATCCGGGAGCATAGTCTCAAGAGGACCAGCAACGATGTGGCCGGAAGGTTGATGCGAACGGCCATCGCTACCGGTGCAACCGGTTTGAACCTGGATGGATCAGGAGAAGTTGTGGCCGTGTGTGATACCGGGTTGGATACCGGTGACGCCAACTCGATACATCCGGATTTCAGCGGCCGAATACACGCGATGCTCAGTTACCCGATCAACCCCTATTATGCACCCTACATCAAAAATCCCGGGGCCGACGATGGCCCTGCCGATCTTGACAGCGGCCATGGCACACATGTTGCCGGTTCCGTACTCGGCGACGGCAGCGCCAGCGATGGTTTGAGCGGCACAGAGGGGCCCATCCGCGGCCTGGCCCATGGGGCAAGACTGGTATTCCAGGCCATTGAGCAGGAGATGAAATGGGAGGATTCCAGCTATTACAGTTCGATTGGTCGTTATCTGCTATCGGGTATCCCCGACAATATTTCCACCCTCTTTGCCGACGCTTACGCTCACAATGCGCGCATTCACTCGAATTCGTGGGGTGGGGGTGATCCCGGTGTGTACGACCCTCAGAGCGAACAGCTTGATCGTTTCGTGTGGGACCACAAGGACTTTTGTGTGCTGGTTGCCGCCGGAAATGACGGTACGGACCAGGATGGAGACGGAAAAATCAACCCCATGAGCGTTACCTCTCCCGCCACGGCCAAGAACTGCATCTGTGTGGGCGCGAGCGAAAACGAACGTTCCAACTTCAATGGTGCGCAATACGGCTCATGGTGGCCCAATGACTATCCGGTTGCGCCTTACCGTAACGCACCCATGGCGGACAACCCTGAACAGGTAGTGGCCTTCAGTAGCCGGGGGCCCACCCAGGATGGGCGAATTCGGCCCGATCTGGTGGCGCCCGGCACATTCGTGCTCTCCACCCGCTCCAGCAGGATTGCAGCAAACAACAATGCCTGGGCGGCTTTCCCCGGTTCCCGCAAGTATTTTTATATGGGGGGAACCAGCATGGCCACACCGCTGGCTGCCGGGGCCGCCACCCTGGTCAGGCAGTTCCTGCGACGTGACAAGGGTATTGCCAATCCTTCCGCCGCTCTACTCAAGGCGACGTTGATTGCCGGGAGTAAACGGCTTCCAGATATCGGCACAGCGGGGGCTGTCTGTGATAACGCGCAGGGGTTTGGGCGTCTGGATTTGGATGGTGCACTGGCGCCTCAGGCATCTTCGGCAATCGAATACATTGATGTGGCGCAGGGCCTCAGCACCGGTGAGATATGGTCACGCGAGATATTGATCCAGAGCGACGCCATCCCGCTACGGGTGGTTATGGCGTACAGCGATTATCCCGGCGAGCATCTGGTCAACAACCTGAACCTCATTTTGACGGCACCAGACGGTAAACGCCATGTCGGTAACGCATCAGTCGACGGAACCTTGACCATGGATGCCAATAACAATGTCGAAATGGTGCAGGTCACCACGCCTTTGCCCGGTTCCTGGCGTATCGAGGTCGTGGCATCCAACGTACCCCAACCAAATCAGGCGTTCGCCCTGGTGATCGTCGGCGCTTTGGGTCAGCCTGATGAAAGCGGTTTGATTCGTGCCGAAAGTACGCCCGGCCTGGCGATTCCCGACCAGGATCCGGCCGGTGTTTATGACGCCATCTCACTGACCCAGGCAGGCAGAATCGCAACTGTGGCGGTGGAAGTTGATATCCGGCATACCTATATCGGGGATCTCAAAGTCGATCTCATCTCACCTGCCGGTACCCAGATCACCCTACACAATCGTAATGGTGCCTCCAAACAAGACCTCCATGGCCGCTACGATGTACAGTCGACCGGCGCTCTGGCGGGTCTTATTGGCCAGTCGATTGCTGGGGAGTGGCGGCTGTCGGTCTCCGATCATGCCCGGATGGATGAAGGCACCCTGCGTAGTTGGACATTAGAGATCGCGCCCGAGGCGGATGAGTGGGAGGAACTCAAGGCGGCACCCGGTCTACACATTCCCGATAATGATGCCCAGGGTATTTACCACGCCTTGGAGATGGGCCGGGCGGGTACGGTCCGGGAACTTGAACTCCAGGTGGATATTACCCATACCTATATCGGTGATCTGCGAGTGGTGCTCTCGGCGCCTTCCGGGAAGACAGTAACCGTACACGAGCGGACCGGAGGCAATCGGGATAACTTGATCCGTACATTCGACACAGGCACGACCCCCGCTTTATCCCCTCTCATCGGCGAATCCGCCAAAGGAGAGTGGACCCTGTCCGTATCTGATCACGCGGGTCGTGACATAGGCAAGCTCAATGCGTGGGGACTACGCATAAGGTTCTGACAACGGCTTCGATAAGGGCACCTTGAAAAAATTCAAGGTGCCCATGTCCCGTTACTATAAGATCCCTGGCATCATGACATGCTCATTTCAAGTCTGAGCTGGAAATGGGCGCTTTTTTCTGATTTATGATCAAGCCGTCATCATTCCAGTCAAAGGCCTCGCCGTTTAAAATTATTTTCTTTTTGCTGAACCAGACAGTCAATCGTTTGTCGGCTTTTTTCTTTTCTATCTTCATAGCTTCAGGGATTCTGCCTTCAAACAGGGTATTGAGGTACTTCATCTCTTTTTCCGACGCTTCCTTGGAAGTGACGATATCCGACTGAAACACCATCTCGATGGTGTAATCTTTTATATCCCTTTTATCCCTGTCCAGCTTTTCATGAATAAATGTTATTGATATGTCAGTGGCCTGTTTTTTCTTTATAAGTTGTTTCACTGAAAATACATCTTTAAAGGTCAACAGGGTCATTTCGGGGAAATTATCCAGTATTTCGGTATCCGAAGGGTTGAGCTTTTTTTCTCCAGACTCGTCCTCAAGTTTTAATGTCACCAGCGAAGTGCCGTTCACCCAGCGTGTCGGCAAGAACACTAACAGGTTATTATCTTTGAAAATATTCAGAGGATTTAAAAATGACTTGCCTGCGGTCTGGAGCAGAACCCTGTCAAATTCAAGGCGTATCTTCTTTAAAATATCGCTGTTGCGGGTCTGACCGTAGAGCCAGAGCACATCGTAATTTTTAACCGTATCGTTATTAAGAATCATGTCGATGATGCGATTGAACACATCCTTTGGGGTGTTTAACAGCAACGCAGGCCCAACGGTTCTAACCATGTCGGGCGTGTCGATGAAGGCTGTGTGCCCGTTGTCCAGATTACGTAAAATGAGCTTGCCTGCGGTATCGGAATCCCCCAGGCGACCGTACTGGAGGGCTGCAAAAAGGAGGTTTCCCCAGTCATTATCATCGGAATTGGACACAATCAGCGCCAGATCGCGTTTTACCGCATCAGAATTTGAATTTTTCATGAGCATTGTTTTGCACATGGCAACGGAAGCGGCGTACGGGTCTTTTCTCAGGATGCCCTGGTGTATCTGCTGGAATTGGAGGAAGCAGTGGAGAGCCTCTTTGGTGCGGCCGATTTCCTGGGCTGACTGGCCCCGGTAGTACCAGTATGGCGGAAACTTCTGAAAGCTGGTTTCAATCCGCTCTAATTTCCTGCAGCGTTTGGTAAGATCAGGCTCTTTTAAAATATTGGTATAGTCCCTCAGCTGTTTTTCATCCAGTCGCCATGTATCGGGCAAGTTGTATTTTCTCATGAGCGTCCAGGAGTATTTGAGCAATTTTTTGTAGAAATTGTTAAGTTCCTGCATGGTCTTTGATTCAATGGCCCACTTACCTTTCTCTTTTTCTTTAATGTATGTGTTCATTTGGGATCGGTAGTTAAAATAGAAGGAACCTGTTGCGACAAAGGCCGCTAAAATCGTGTTGTAGGGATTGATGACAACATCCGTATCAAAAACAAGTGCTGTGACTCTGTTTTTAAGTTCGTGTTGAACATTTCTATCAAAATCTTTGAGAAGATATTCCCGGTCATAATCATTGATTTTTGAGGAGGTAAGCAGATCCATGAGTTCCTGGAGCAGCGTGATGAGGTCGGCATCAGGGATGTTGCTTAAATTCAGGTTATTGATGATCATATTGTATTCCTGATCCAGAATAACCTTGTCATTGTAAGTCATGATATGGGTTAAGGATACGGCTATCAGGTTCAAACATTCAAGCACCTGAAGCTGAATCGCTTCATCATGGGTCTTTGCCGCATTCTCCTCTGCGGCATATGTGACAACGCCTGATACATGAGAGAAAATCAGAATCAGGACTAATTGCAGATAAATAGTCAGTTGTTTTTTAATATTGCCTGTTTTCATTTTCGTATTCCGTTGATTCCACTGTTCAATTTGATTTCACCGCAGGCAAAAGCCTTGCCGTGAAAGCTGTTAACATCTAACAATTATGATAACCGTATAGAATATAAAGATATTTCCTGTCAAGAAGAGTCGTATGATTTAATAATTATACGCAAGATGGCAGGTCTTGAAATATACGGTTTTAAAACAAAAGTGAGAATTCAAGCGCGGGTTCTCAGATTCTCAAGTTTTTGGATTATTAGGTCAATCCCAGATCTGAAATGGCTGCCAGAAAGAGGTCCACCACTTTGGGGTCAAAATGGGTTCCGGAATTGTCTGTAATCATTTTTATGGATTTTTCCTTGAGCCAGCCGTTTCGATATGGCCGGTCAGAGACGACTGCGTCATATACGTCGGCAACAGCCAGGATTCTGGCGCCTATACAGATATCTTCACCGGCAAGGCGCCCTGGATATCCGGTACCGTCGAATTTTTCATGGTGCTGGTGGACAATAGGAATGGTTTCAGCATATGCGTGGATTGGTTCCAGAATTTTTGCCCCTATGGATGGATGATCCTTGATGATATCGTACTCTTCGTCGGTAAGACGGCCGGGTTTATCCAAAATCGACAAAGGGATGCCTATTTTGCCAATATCGTGCAGGTAGGCTGCCCGGCGCAGGTTGTCCATTTCCTGCTGTTCCATATTCATGGCACCGGCGATCTTCATGGCAAGCGTTGTGACCCGTTCCGAGTGACCGGCCGTCCAGGCAGATTTTGCGTCCACAGTTCTTGCCAGGGCTTCCAGGGTCCCTACATTCAGTCGTTCCATTTCTTCCACCAGAAAAGAATTGGACAAAGCCACGGTGATCTGATTGGTAATTTGACGGGCATGTTTGAGTTCGTTGTTCAAGAATGATTTTTCTTGTTCATATCCAAGTGTGATGATCCCTTTGAGCTTTTCGTCAATCATCATGGGGAGTACCACCAGGTACTCGTCAATGGCAACACCTGCCTTGGCGGCTATTCGCCTGACTAAACCCTGATCGGAAACAATGTAATGCTCCTCTATTTTTGCCAGTTCTTCCAGATCGGTTTTGGACAGATCGAAAAATATTTCATCTGGTTTTCTCCTTTTCAAATCCGTCAGAATGAATCCGTGAAAGGTTTCCGGTTTTTTTTCAACGGCCAGACAGAGGGTGACAGAATGACATTCAAAAAAAAGAAACAGTCGTTTTAATGCTGTGTTGATGATCTGCGGGGTATTCAGTGAAGATAAAATCTCCCGATCAATTTTAGACCGCGTATTCAGATCTTCAAATTGGCGCTTGAGTTGTTCTGCCATGATATTAAACGATTGGGCGACCTCTTCAAATTCATCATCGCTTGTTACCTCGACAGGGGTATTAAAGTCCTGCCGGGCCACTCGCTGGGTTCCTTTTTTTATTTCTTCAAGGGGGACCAGACTTTTGCGTATATGGACAATACTCAGCAGAAGAACGATCCATACCGTAAGCAGAATGACCAAGGGAAAAATAATTTTAAATTGGGCTAATGCGCTGAGCGCTTCTTTCTGGCGGTTTCTTAAAAGCACGTTTAATACCGGTGCATCAAAGTTTGATTTTAAAAACAGGGACCAGTAACTGACAAAATAATTTTCTCCTTGATCATTGTACTCTAATAGCCGGACTTGGTCATTTTCGGTATCCCTGGCCAGATGGCGGCGCAGCTCCTCGGTAAGGGGAAATGATGAAACCAGAACCTTCCGGTACTGATCCGTTATACATAGATCCGTCATGGGCGGCAGGAGATTTTGATGTCCGATTCCCCACAGATACAGCGTATCGATTTCTCCGACCAGGGTATCTGTGTTGTCAGCTTTCATTATCATATACGCTTTGGCCGGAGCCGCTTTTTCGTTATCGTTGTTTTCAAAGATCAAGGCGGTATTCTCCTGGGATACACTGGCGGCTTTTTTGAGAAACGCATCTGAAAAAGCTGGAAACTGGCCGAACAAGCGTTCAGTTTGCCCTGCACTGTCAATAAGTCCCATGGCATTGAAGTGCGGAAGAAATTTTTTGGTAAAGGCATCTGAGTGGTCAGATTTTAACAGTCTTAGCTGCATATCTCTTTCCAGGTACAGCAGTCGCTCATAAATGGCCATGCCATGGACTTTGGCCGCATCCTGTAGATCTCTTGCGTTCTGTTTTTTAAGCTGGACTGACACCTGGATATAGGAAATCACAGACAGACACAGAATGGGAATGAGCGCACACATCACAAATAAAATAAAAATTCTTCTGCCCACTTTGCTTTGAAACAGGGATCGTCCGATTCGCATCTATTCTGCTCTCCATTAATAATTTGAAACAAGCCCGACAAACCCGCCGTCATTGGCCCTGACAATATCATCCCGGCTGGATTTGGCTGTAAACGGGGCCACACTCTTTCCATCCGGCCCCATGCTGTACAGGTCATAATCTGAATTTACGGGCACCATGAAATGATCCTTTCGCAAGTTTCCTTTCGGGGTCCCTTCCACGGGAAGATATTGATATGGGTTACCCCAGGGGTCTGTCAAATTATTCAAGCCGACTGCTGCAAGGTTAGATGGAAATTTATCAAAGTCAAAGTAATAAACCAGTAGCGATTTTTCAATGGTTTTAATGTCTGAAATGGCAATGGTCACACGGACCTTGTGTTTAATATTAATATACATTGGCGTGGCAATGGCTGCCAGTGTTCCGATAATGGCAACCACGATCATTAATTCAATGAGGGTAAATCCGCCTTTTTTGATATAGCCGTTCCCCAGGGCGGTTTGACGTTTTAATTTGAAAAGAAAGCGTATGATAAATAGCATCGGTTTATTTTATATGGGTGCATTCCCTGAGCGGTTGAGAAGATGAACCCTTGTGAAAAAATCTAAAAATTATATAATTGTTTGGGGGCGTTGGCAAGAAAGAAAATTCACCTGAACAGAATCCTCCATATGAGTCGTTTGAAATTTGACCATTGGTCATATTTTAGGCCATCCGAATTTTTGGTAGGTTGGGTTGAGGTGCGAAACCCAACGCCGATAAGTTGTTGGGTTTCACTTCGTTCAACCCAACCTACGCTGTGGCCGATGTTATGACCAAGCCCGAAATTTGACATCAAACACTACAGATGAAGCAGCCGGACAGGTTTGGGGTTAAAGGCAAGACCCAGTTCAATGCGGTCCAGGACCGTCTGTTTCTCATCCGGGAACTGATATCCTTCATACTTATGATGCAAGACCAGTTCGCCCGAGGCTGTTCGCCAGTAATTGCCCATGTGATCAAAGCAAACCTTGGATGTTACATCCAGGTTCCGGACCATGCGGCGCAGTTCAAGCAATTGCTCCCTGGGATCAAGCAGGGTGATCTGCCCCTGGTTGACCTGGTCGGACATCGGTGTGCCGGGAGCCGGCCTGAAGGGCCGGGACCGGATATAGTGCGGATTGACCTCACTGAGGACCCGGGCGGTATTTTCGGCGTGTTGCTCTGTCATCTCCTTGCCGCCAAGGCCGGGCATCCAGTATTCCGATACCTGAAAGCCGGCTTTCATGGCCTTTTTACCCCCTTCAATATGGCCTTGCGCCGTTACGCCTTTTTTGATTTGCTTGAGCAGGGCATCATCTCCGGTTTCAAGGCCCAGGTGGAGCCGGTTAAGACCTGCTGCGCGGATGGCCTTCAAATCCTCAATTGACCGCTGGGCCAGGGTTCTGGCCCTTGCATAGGTGGTGATTCTTTCAATGGACGGAAAGGTTTCCTTAAGATAGATCAGTGCCGCAATCAGGTCCTGGGGCGGCATGATCAAGGAGTTGCCGTCCTGTACAAATGCGGTCTTTCCGCCCACCGCCATCCACTGGATCAGCATATCCGCACCCGGATGGTGGTTTAAGCCAGGGGCTTTGTCAAGCAATGCCAGAATAGCCTCCCGGGTGACCTGGCCGCCGTGCCCCAGGGCTTTTGATTCAGCCTGGAGATCGACAACAAGTTGTGCCATGGCATTGATGTCGGCTTTAATTTCCTCCAGGGGTCTGAGGTTAAATTTTTTTCCCTTATACATCGTACAGAAGGTGCAGTGGTTCCAGGGACAGTTGCGGGTAAATCGGACCAGCAGGGAAGCGCTTCCCCCTTCACTGGGGGGGCGGTATATGCCGGTTTCAAACGGGTAGTCTCGGCTCATCATTACATCCTGTAATCTTGATTGTCGATTGTTATAAAATGCTGATCATATTCCGGAAGTCAACCCATTGCAAAGAATTGCCGGGCAATCATTGATCCAACCTGCCTGGAGTTTAATATCAATTTTGAATGGCGCATGCGGAATATATTTTTTTTACCTGGCCCGGGTTTTATGCTAAATTTCAATGGATTTTGAATTTTAAAAAAAACCGGAGATGTCCCCATGAAAAAAGACTGTATCACCACCACCACCAAAGCTGCCGAAACAATTAAAACCGATCTTCTGGTTTATTTTGCCGTGGAGGCAAAGGGCAAAATGCCTGCATGCGACGCCGCTGTGCAGCCCCAGGTTAAAAATGCGTTTGAGTTGAAGGATTTTTCCGGCAAGGCTGGAGAACAGATATTGTTTTACCCCCCGGCCCGGTCAAAAATGTCTGCCGTCCGGGTTCTGGTTTTAGGTACAGGCCCTGTGAATAAGGAAAAGGAGACAGGGGCTGCCCTGGACATGCTGCGGGAAGCCGGGGGAGAGGTTGCCAAGGTGTGTGCATCGGTGAAGGCTAAGGATGTGGCTGTCTGTCTGCCGACTCCAAAGCATCTCTCCCCGGCCATAGGTGATCCGGAACTCTCTGCGGGTGCCCTGGCCGAAGGCATCATCCTTGGAGATTACCGGTTTGAAAAATATAAGGAAAGCACCAAAAAGAAAACCGATTACCCCGGCCTTGGTGCCATAAAATTTGTATGCAAAGAGGATCTTGATATCGTACGCCAGGGTATTGAAAAGGCAAAAAATTCAGCCTTTGCCGCCTGTACGGCACGGGATATGGCCAATGAGCCCGGCAATCACTGGACCTCTGCCGATTTTGCGGCATATGCCAAACAGCTTGCCGCAGACACGGGACTGGGTTACCGGTGTCTGGAAAAAAAGGAGATGGAGCAGATGGGCATGGGGGGGATTCTTGCCGTCAACCAGGGGTCCTATGTACCGGCACGCATGGTGGTCCTTGAATATTTGCCGGAAAACAGAACGGAAACCATTCTCCTTGTGGGCAAGGGGTTGACCTTTGATTCCGGGGGCATCAGCATCAAGCCGTCTGCGGGTATGGAGGAGATGAAATACGATATGTGCGGCGGTGCGGCGGTGATGTGCGCCATGCAGGCCGTGGCCCTGGAGAAGCCCGATGTGGGGGTTGTGGCCATCGTTCCTGCCACGGATAATATGTCCGGGTCCAGGGCCATTCACCCCGGAGACATTATCACCCACTACAACGGGGTAACCAGTGAGGTGATCAACACCGATGCCGAAGGCCGCCTTATCCTGGCCGACGCCCTGGCCTGGGGCATTGAAACTTTCGAGCCCACCTGTGTACTTGACGCAGCGACCCTGACGGGCGCGGTCATCATCGGCCTTGGCCATCATTATACAGGGCTTGTGTCCAACAATGACGCCCTGGTCAAAGCGGTTGAGGCGGCCGGGAATTTGGCCGGAGAACCGGTCTGGCGTCTGCCATTGAATAAAAATTATGAAAAACAGATTGAATCCAAGGTGGCGGACATTAAAAACACCGGGGGGAAACCGGCCGGAACCATAACCGCGGCTGCGTATCTGTCAAATTTTGTGGGCAAAACCCCCTGGGCGCATCTGGACATTGCAGGCACGGCATGGGATTTTACTAAAAAGGCGTATATTCCCAAAGGGCCTTCGGGAACCGCCACCAGAACATTTATTAACTTGGTGCGAAACTGGAAAACAGGCAAAGTAAAATAGTTCAAACCGCCTTAATGGCCTGGTACCGGGCCAATTGCCGGCAGCTTCCCTGGCGCGGGGATATCCCCGTGTACCGGGTATGGGTCTCCGAGGTGATGCTTCAGCAGACCCAGGTTAAAACCGTGATCCCCTATTATCAGAAGTTCATGGCAACCTGGCCTGATCTTAAAGACCTTGCTGCCGCAGACCTTGAAATCGTGCTTAAGGCCTGGGAGGGCCTTGGGTATTATGCCAGGGCCAGAAATCTCCACAAGGCTGCCGGTATGGTGGTCCATGATATGGGGGGCATTATTCCGGATGATTATGAGGGGTTTAAAAATCTTCCGGGGGTTGGGGACTATATTGCTTCGGCTGTGCTCTCCATTGCCGGGGCAAAGCCCCATGCCGTGGTGGACGGAAATGTCAAGCGCGTCTTGGCAAGGCTTTTGTGCGTTGACACGCCTGTAAATCACAGCGCTGCCCATAACGCATACAAGGCCATTGCCGCAAGTTTGTTGTATGAAAAAGATCCCGGCACATACAACCAGGCGATCATGGAGCTTGGCGCCCTGGTCTGTACCCCTAGACGTCCGGATTGCGACGCATGCCCCCTGGTCCGGGAATGTTGCGCCTGCGAACAGCAGGCAACAGCTCTTTTCCCCAAGCGCACGGAGAAAAAAAAGGTGCCCACGGTTCATATTGCCGCCGGCATTGTCAGGAAAAACGGAAAAGTCCTGATCACCAGAAGAAAACTGGACGGGCTTTTGGGCGGTTTGTGGGAATTTCCCGGCGGCAAGGTGGAGCCCAAAGAGTCCCCTGAACAGGCCTGCATCCGTGAGATCCGGGAAGAAACCGGTGTTGAGGCCGGTAACTTGCAATTTTTGACCCGGGTTTTTCATGCGTACACCCACTTTAAAATTGAAATGGATGTATTCTTCTGCGATTATCTCTCGGGCCGGGTGACTCTCAATGGTCCCATTGACCATAAATGGGTCCGTGTAGACGAGCTTCACCAGTTTCCTTTCCCCCGGGCCAATCTTAAGTTCATGGAATTGATCCGCGTTTAACATTTAAAATATGAAAGGTTTTGAGCCCCATGGGTTATGAAATTATACTCCAAGACGCCCCGAAAAATTATACCTTTGACCAGGATAAGGTCATCTCTCCTTCAGAAACTGTCCGGCGGTTCCGGGAAAAGGCCGCTGCCCTGGACCTTGACATTTTAAGCCGGACCCGGCGCATCGACAACGGCCGCCTGGATATTCCGGTGTTTTACAGTGAGTGTGGTGCGGATGCAAAACGGGTGACCGGCACCAATAAACAGATGGGCAAAGGCGGAACACCGGAACAGTCCGAGGCCAGTGCCGTCATGGAACTGGTGGAACGGTTCAGTTTTTTTTCCTTTGCGGAAGATGAAAAAAACTTTATCCATGCCACGCCTGAGCAGCTTGGGGAAAAGGCCCTGGATTATACCCTGATCACCCAGTCCGTCCATGACGATGAGGCCGAGGCATTAAAGGTTAAACCCATATTTGATTCTTTGCCCCTGCAATGGACCAAGGGTTATGATCTGACCGATAAAAAAGAGGTGAATATACCCTTTAACTGGTTTTATATGATCAATGAATTCAACGGACCAAGTGCGGGCAACTGTACGGAAGAAGCATTGACCCAGGGCATCTGCGAGCTTGTGGAGCGTCACGTCAGCTCCCGGGTATCCCGGGAAAAATTAAAGGTGCCCGGCATCCGTCTGGACTCTTTTAAAGATACCCTTATCCGGGAACTTCTTGCCAAATATGACACCCAGGGTATCCGGATTTATGCAAGCGATCTCTCCCTGGATACGGGCATTCCCACCATAGCGGTGCTGGCCTGGGACCCGGCCACCTTTCCGGATACAAGCGAGATCGTATGGACCGCAGGCACGGCCCCGTCCCCGGAAAAAGCCATGGGCCGGGCCCTGACCGAAGTGGCCCAGCTTGCCGGGGATTTTAACTCCGGGTCCAATTACGTGGCATCCGGTCTGCCGAAATTTACGGATATAGAAGCAGCCGGTTATATCACCCATCCTGAAACCATGGTGGATGCGGCTGATCTGCCGGACTTGTCTGCGGACAACATGAAGGTGGAGGTGGAAAGCCTGATTCGGATTCTGGCGGACAAAGGCTTTCATCTGCTCTCCATCTGCACCACCCATCCCGGCCTGGATATCCCTGCCTATTACACCATCATGCCGGGGGCCCATTTCAGGGAGCGGGCTGACGAGGCCAGCGTGGGCATGTTTGCCGCCCGGCTGATCACGGAAAAGTCCCATCCCATCTTGGCCATAGACCAGCTGGATGAACTGGAATCACTCATTCCGGGGCAATACTACACCAGTTTTTACAAAGGATTGATGTTCAGCGCCCTGGAAGAGGGCGAAGATGCCATAAAACAGTTCCGGGAGGCCCTTGAGCGCGGGCCTGCCAGGCGCAATCTGCCTGATATCTGTTCCCATATGGCTGCGGCCCAGAAAGATTTGGGACTGTTGGACTCGGCCCTTGAGACATGTCAAATAGGCCTTAATGCCGATCCCCAGCGCCCTGATATCCTGAACACCGCCGGGGCCTGCTGTTTTATGAAAAAGGATTTCAAAACCGCGATTACCTATTTTGAAAAAGCCCTGGATGTGGATCCAAGCCTGGCCATTAATTATGCGAATATGGGGTCCTGCTACCGGGAACTCAAAGAACCGGTGATTGCAATCAAATTTTATGAAATGGCTTTAACAATAGATCCGACCATTGAATTTGCACGGGATAATATTGAAAAATTAAAAAAATAGCCTGGGTCATGTTCAGGAAAAAAATACCTGTCTGGAAAACATAATCAATGCCCACGGATGGAGGCCGTCGCGGGTGAGGTCGAAAACCGGTCAATCCGCGCCTGTGGCATGCAGGAGAGACCCGCTATTCGATCCGTTCGTAGGACAAGGTCGTGCCGCGAGGGATGTATACGTACTCTAGAAAGGTGTCCCCGACAACGGTGAGATGGTAACAAAGGGTATCCGCCTCGTTGGAAACGATGAAGAACTCACCCTGAGGGTCGTGAAAACGCTCTTGGCAATTGTTTACAAACGTCAAGACCCCATTGCTCACGATCGCCTCGTTGTATAGCGACAAGAAGATGTTCCCCTTGATCTCGATGGTTGCGGCGGTATCGCTTCGGGATCGCCAACGGCCTTGCAGTTTGTCGACTTTGCTGACGGAAGGGGCGGCAGTCTTCACCGCGTCAAATTCGGCGCCCGCCTTATTCATCTCCGTTCGTCCCGTCGAACAAGCTGCCACGGCAAGGAGCAGGATGAACGCAAGGAAGGCCGGACAGCATGGGCTATCGTTGATAGACGGAGAGTAACGCATCGAATATTTTTCGGTTCTGGGTTGACGTGGCCTATGCACGGCTTTCCTCATCGTCCTCCAGGTTCGGCGTCCCACGCAGGGTAGAGAGTCGTAGTTCGATTGCGGCCTCGGTGATGGGTCCGGCAATGCCGTCGACTTCGATGCCGGCCACCGCCTGGAAAGCACGAATGGCCATGCGCGTCTTGGGGCCCATACGACCGTCCACAACGAGCTTGGGATCGGCCCCAAGGTCGTTGAGCGCCTCTTGCAGTCGCTTCACTTCGGGGTCTTCCAACCCGGCCAAATCCGGATCGACCGCTTGGCTGCCTTTGTATAGAAGAGGAAAGATTTTGTTAAACAAGAGCTTGCGGTCTGATAGGCCATTGAACCCTCCATTGATCCGGCGGGTAATCTGATTGATGTTGTTGCGATCGGCTTCTGCGTTCAGATTGCCTTCGGTCCATTCCTGGAGCGCGGGCTTGAGTGCGTGCTCGGGATCGGTCACCAGCTCAGGGTGGTTTTCGAAATCGACGCCGACCGCTTGGCCTATCCGTTTGTGGCCGCCGCGTCCAGTTGTTTGCAGGACGCCATTTCCACGGTAACGAAAGCCATCGCCGGGCCGGGTATTGCCGAGCTCCCTTGCCTTCCTGGGGTTGCCAAGGCCATAGACCCGCTCGGCAATCTGTTCTGGTTTGCCCGCCAGAGACTCGGCCTCCGCTTGGGTCACTGCCGCACTGTGCTGGCCGACGCCGAAGATCTCGACCATCCGTTCAGCCGAGTAGTTCATATTTTCTCTGAGTATCCTGAATCCACCGGTTTCGTGTAGGGCCTGTGCCAGAAAATGCGCCATGCGCAACGGCGTGGTGATGCCGTGCTGCTGGAACAACGCGTCACCGTTCCGGATAGCATCCAGGTAATTTTGTCTTGCCTTAGGGGCGAGCTGTTTAACTGCCTCAATAGCGGTCATAGCCATGGTAGTTCTCCTAATAATTGGGGTCAGAGTAAAATTAAATCTTTGGCTTCCGCCACCCAACCGGCCTTCCTCTTTTCTTTTCCTTAACGCGCCGGCCGGTTAAGGCTTCGATTTCTTCACGGAATTGATCATTGCCGACAATCATGCCCTTGTTGGTTGCCTTTCGGATTTGTTCTAATACAGTGTCGCTGAAATAATGCTTGAACAGTTCATGATAGTTCTTCCGGCGTTTGTCTGAATCCCTCTCAAGGTTCAAATATTCAGGGTGGGGAATACATAAATCCGAAACATTTCCCAGTACATTGATCCGATAGCTCGACCAGCGATCGTCCTTCTTGAGTGAATTCAACGCTTAATTTTACTCTGATCCCAATTAATTTCCAATTAATTTAGATCTGCATAATTATTTAGAAGATCAATGATAAAAATAAGTAACATCATCTGAAAAGGTTTGCAAATTTTTATTCAATTTATCAAATAGTTAATTAAGGACTTATGGTATAACCGCCATGGGCTGACCTGACATATCAACTGCCAGGCATAGCCCACAACAAAGCTTGAAAGATCTGAGTAACTTATCCAGGCTTTCGTATAAAATAAGGTACAAATGGGGATACCTAAATTGAGCAGAAATGACCTCTTTCCATTTCAAATTGAAGATACGGTGAAACACGCCTTAATTATACGGTGCAGGTGCGACACTCTGAATTGCTAACCATATTTCATGTTCTTGATAATCTTTTCATTCTTTGCTATGCTTTCCCGGTAAAAAAGGAAGTTCCTATCCGTAAAAAGGGGTCATGTTCCTGTAATCTCAGGTCATTCCCAAGGCCGTTTTTCAGATGCCTTCAATATTTAAAGGAGTTTTATCCATGCTTTACCTGACCCCCAAAAAAATGACCCTGGCCGCATTTGCCGCGGCCGCTCTTTTTCTGTTCACCGCCTTTGCGGAGGTGGCCGACGCCAGGTCCCGTTCCGGGGGGCGCTCTTTTAAAAGCCCCTCCCAGACCTCCAGGCAATCCACCCAGGCTGTTCAGCAAAAGCCTGCGGCCTCACCCCGGGGCCCCATGTCCGGCGGCTCCCCTTTGATGCGGGGGCTGGCCGGCGGCATCATGGGCGGAGTTCTGGGTGGCCTGCTCTTTGGCGGCCTGGCCCACGGCATGGGTATGGGCGGCCTGGGCGGCAGCGGCATCGGGCTGTTTGAGATTCTTCTGATGGCCGGACTGGCATATGCGGCCTTTCGGATATTTACCAGGAAAAAGGCCCTGGCCGGCCATGGAAGCAATGAGGTCCCCGCGGCCGCCGGTTTCTTCTCCGGCAGTCCCGGACAAACCGACCCGGAGGCGGACCCCCTGGTCATGGGGGTCAAGGAAATCTGGGCGGTGTACCCCTCCTTTGATCCCGAAGGGTTCAAGGAAACGGCCCAGGACCTCTTCTTCAAGGTCCAGGCGGGCTGGACCCGGCGGGATACGGCGGTCCTGGCCCCCTTTGTGGGAGAGCAGCTTCTGGCAGAGTATGACGGCCATTTCCGGGAAATGCGGGACCAGGGCGTGATCAACCGGCTGGAAAATATTGCGGTGCGCAGCGTTGACCTTACGGCTGCAGGGGTGGACGGTCCTGAGATGTTCGTCACGGTCCGGTTTTTGGCCAACCTTCTGGACTACACCGTTGACGAAGCCACGGACCGCGTTGTTTCCGGAAATCCGGACACCGTTGTCAAGTTCAGGGAAGAGTGGACCTTTGCGGCCCCGGCCGGGATCCCGTCCTGGAAGCTTGAGGGCATCGAGTCCTGACCCGTGACTTCCCGGCCATGACCCTATTGCTGGTGGACCAGCCCCACGTCACCGGGTCACCATCCGGGAAACCAACTACCCGGCCACCGATACCTGGCGCATGGCTGTGGACAGTTAATCGGAGGAGAAAGCGGAAAGGCGCCCACAGACTTCTTGGCCGGTGTGAGCCGCCCTTTTCCGAAACCCATAAATCCTTTGACCTTGTTACGGACAATATCACATGATTCTGCTCTTTACATATCTCTTCCTGGCCCTGGGGGTCTCCTTCATATGTTCAATCCTGGAGTCGGTCCTGCTTTCCACTCCCCAGACCTTTCTGATGGTCAGTCAGGACGAGGGGCACAAGTGGGCCGAGGCCTTCACCGAGTTTAAAAAAAACATTGACAAGCCCTTGTCCGCCATCCTCTCCTTAAACACTGCCGCCCACACAATCGGGGCTGCCGGCGTGGGAGCCCAGGCAGTCAAAGTTTTCGGTGAGGCCTCATTCGGATGGATTTCCGCACTTCTGACCCTTCTGATCCTCGTCTTCACTGAGATTATCCCCAAAACCATCGGGGCCCAGTATTGGAGGAAGCTATCCAGGGTTTCAACGGCCGGAATTCATACCGTCATCTTCATGACCTATCCGCTGGTCTTCATCTCCGCTGCCATCACTAAACTGATATCAACCTCCGAAAATGTTCGGAGTACCAGCCGTGAAGAGATTGCGGCCCTGGCAAGCATTGGGGTCGATGAGGGGATCTTTTCGGAAAAAGAGCATAAAATCATTCAGAATATTCTGAAGCTCAAAAACGTTAAAGTTAAGGAGATCATGACCCCAAGGGTCGTGGTGACTGCGGCCGACGAAAGTCTGACCCTGAAGGAGTTTCTGGCAAGCAAAAACTATTTGAAATTTTCCAGAATCCCTGTATATGCCGAAAAGCCCGAGAATATTAAAGGATACGTATTCCGGCAGACCGTATTTGAAAAACTGGCCGAAGACCGGCATGACCTGACACTCAGGGATATCAAAAGGGAGATCCTCATTATTCCCTCTACATCTGCCCTATTCTCGCTGTGGGAGAAACTATTGGAAAGCAAGGAACATATCGCCCTCCTCGTCGACGAATACGGCGGGCTGGACGGAGTCGTTACCATGGAAGATATTATTGAAACCGTTCTGGGGCTTGAAATCATAGACGAGAAAGATACCATCACCGACATGCGCAAATATGCCAGAGAGCGTTGGGAAACCCGGCAGGCCAAGTATAACCTACTGGACCGTCTGGACTCTGGCAAAGATTGACCCGGGCGATGGCTCAGATCTGCCACCCCCCCAGAACCTTGTACAGATTGACCAGGTTGCTGAGCCAGGCCAGGCAGATGGTTATGGTACCCTGTTCCGAAGGAAAAAGGCTCCGCTGGGAATCCAGGATCGAAAGGAAATTATTCACGCCTGAAATGGATCTGGGCTGATGGTGCTTATTCCGGCAACCATAGAATGACTAATTTTTAAACAGGCGCTTAAAATACTTCCTGAAAACACAAAATCGATTAATATTGTGCAGCTATTTGAAAAGATTCCTGTCTTAGGACGGACTCATGGGGAGAAAACGGGCTTAGTGGCAAAGGAATTGTACATCCATGACATTTAAACCATCCATAGCATTTAGGGCCAAGGCCAAAGCCGGGGAGGCAATGGTTGAGGCTTTTTTAAAAAAAAACGGAAAGCAGCTGGGTGTGAATCTTCATACCCATCAAGGACCGCCACTTATTTCGTGGGCCAAAATAGGATCGGACAAAAAAGAGACGTTGGTTCTGATTCATGGGTTTGGAGACAGAAAAGAAAGTTTTTATTTTATTTCAGAAGTTTTAAAAGAAAAGCTAAATCTCATCATCCCGGATTTGCCTGGATTTGGAAATTCCGGTATGGACCCGGAACTTGTTTATAGTCTGGATAATTATACGGATTGGTTCGGGCGGTTTATTGAACAAACCGGACTCGACTCTTTCCATCTTGCCGGTTGTTCCATGGGGGGTGCCATTGCCGTAAAGCTTGCGGCCCAATTCCCTTCCAAAGTCAAATCCTTGTCTTTGGTGGACCCGGCCGGTTTTTACCTGCCCGGCAAACACTCTGTTTACGATGAGGCGCTGGCCGGATCCAATATCTTTCATATAAATTCTCCCGGGGATTTCGAAACCTTACAATCTAGAATTTTTAGAAAAAGCCCACCGCTTCCTGCTTGTGTCAGGGAGTATATGATTTTGAAGGCCATAGGGGACCGGCAGTGGTTTGCCAAAATATTTGATGAACTGATGGATATGGAGTCAATAAAGTCCGGCAAAATATCCCTGGAACAGGCCTCGTTAAACCATCTTTGCAAAGATATGACCATGCCTGTCATGCTGTTTTGGGGGCGCCATGATTCTCTTTTGCCGTGGGAAACAGCGTCGTTTGTAAATGAGTTGTTTCCCCGTTCACAGGTTCATATCTTTGATGAATATGGCCACGCCCCCCATTTGGAAGGCCCCCGGAAACTGGCCGAGCGCATGCTGGATTTCATCAGGGATGAAAAAATATGACCGCGCCTGACAGGTGCCCAAAAGAATATCCTGTCCGCCCGGCCCTTGCCGTGGGCGCGGTTGTATTCAAAGACAACAGGGTGTTGCTGGTCAAACGGGGTAACCCTCCGGCCAGAGGCGTCTGGGCAATACCCGGCGGCAGTGTGGAATTGGGAGAATCCCTTCAAAAAGCGGCTGAAAGGGAAGTTTTAGAGGAAACCGGCATTGTCATCAAGGCCGGGGAACCCGTATTGTCATTTGAATCCATTCACAGGGATGACAATGATCGGGTCAGGTTTCATTATTATATTGTGGATCTTGCAGCCACTTATAGGTTTCCAGAAAATTAAATTGTTAATATTTGAAAAAAGTTATATTCCTAATTTTATTTGAAAAAAATTAAGAACAACACGAAATCTTCTGGAGGTCATCATGCTTTATTTTCGGTTAACTTTG
>Ga0209800_10001203_pt1 | contig 28908 bp, 17 predicted proteins | sample Higcelweek8metaG_FD_187174 | JGI IMG/M metagenome (GOLD analysis project Ga0209800, IMG submission 187174) | Freshwater pond sediment microbial communities from the University of Edinburgh, under environmental carbon perturbations - High... | ecosystem: Environmental > Aquatic > Freshwater >...
GAAGAGCCATCACCTGTGACAGCAGAAGAGCCATCACCTGTGACAGCAGAAGAGCCATCACCTGTGACAGCAGAAGAGCCATCACCTGTGACAGCAGAACTGCCATCACCTGTGACAGCAGAACTGCCATCACCTGTGGCAGCAGAACTGTCAGCGCCTGTGGTAGCAGAACTGTCAGCGCCTGTGGTAGCAGAATCTGAATCAGCTAGAGCAGAGAGTGCACCTCAAACCTATATGGACAAGAGAGCCACCATTACCAGTTGGAAATTAAAGCACTCATATATTGATCTTAAAAGAAAAGCCATGGAGCGAGTGCTCCAGGTAAAAAGTGAGTCTCATACAGTTCTGGAGAGTGAAACTGAACAAGAGTCGCAATCAGAAGAGAGAGACGAGTCGCAGATTCAGGCTGACTGCCCAACTGAATCATTGCAGTCAGATCAGATCTCCAGAATAGTTGAGCCGTCTGTAACGGTTGAACCCGTAGTGATTGCGCCACATACAGCTATTGAGACCTCTACACCACTATCAGAGATGGCAGTGCCTTTAACTACAGCACTATCTTCAATTGAGGCAGAGCGATCAGAACTCTTATTCAAGTCAGACCAGGCTTTCATAAGAACTGACGCTCTTTTGCCAGCACCAGAGCTGGCAGTGAAACAGAACATGACAGTATCACACAGAGAGCCTGATGTACAAATTCCAGAACTCCATCCAGCTCAGACGGTGCGGCAACCTCAACCAGCCTACATTATTAACAGACCAGAACAGAGAGAGCACTATATCCAGAAACCCAAAGTTTATCGCAAGGGTGAGTTCCAGCTGCCCAACCTCTCTTTTCTTAAAAATACAAGCAAGAAGACAGAGGTTGACCACCACAGCATCAGACGGGATGCAGAGCTGCTTGAAAAGAAGCTTGGATATTTCGGAATCAAGGGTGAGGTGATGGGGGTCTCTCCTGGGCCTGTAATCACAACATTTGAATACAGACCTGAACCTGGCATAAAGATCAGCAAGATAGTAAACCTTGCCGATGACCTTGCGCTTGCCCTGAGTGCCTTCAGTATCAGGATTGTGGCTCCCATCCCAGGCAAGGATGTTATGGGCATTGAGATCCCCAATATAAAGAAGAGCCTGGTGCCATTTATCGACATTGTCAACTCAAATGAATTTATCAACAGCAGATCAAAGGTACCAATCTGCCTTGGTAAGGATATTATCGGCAATCCGGTTGTTGTGGAGCTTGATAAGATGCCGCATCTGCTGATAGCCGGGGCAACAGGTACAGGTAAAAGCGTGGGGCTGAATGCCATGATCACAAGTATTTTGTACAAGTCAACTCCTGAAGAGGTGAAATTCCTCATGGTTGACCCCAAACGCATTGAACTTTCATTTTACAATGACATTCCTCATCTTCTCACACCTGTCATAACTGATATGAAAAAAGCAACCATTGCCCTTCAGTGGATGGTCAGAGAGATGGATCGCCGTTACTCGCTTCTTGCAAAATCTCAGGTCAGACACATTGAACAGTACAACCAGAAGATCAGAAGTAGAGTTGTGGATGGAGATGGAGAGTCTGAAGAGTTTGAACAGCTCCCATTTATTGTAGTCATCATTGACGAGCTGGCAGATCTTATGATGACTGCATCCAGAGATATCGAGTTCTCATTGACCAGACTTGCACAGATGGCGCGGGCTGCTGGTATCCATCTTATCCTTGCCACCCAGAGACCCTCTGTGGATGTACTTACCGGAATTATCAAGGCAAACTTTCCGACCCGCATATCATTCCAGGTCTCTTCCAAAACAGATTCCAGAACCATTATTGACTCCAATGGGGCTGAAACACTTCTTGGTAATGGTGACATGCTCTTTGTTCCTCCTGGTACTGCGCGGCTCACAAGGGTTCATGGTACCTATCTGTCAGAGGATGAACTGCTGGATATCACCTCCTTTTTAAAGGCGCAGGGTAAACCTGAATATGTTCTTGATGTGATTACAGAGACAGATCAGGAGGCTCCCCAGGAGAGTATGGACGATGATTATGATGATAAATACAATGAGGCTCTGGAATTTGTTGTTGCAACAAAACAGGCCTCCATCTCAGGTATTCAGCGTGCACTCAGAGTTGGGTACAACCGGGCGGCAAGAATTATCGATATCATGGAGAAAAGAGGTATTGTTGGGCCATCTGACGGAGTTAAACCCAGAAGGGTGATTGTAGAAAATATTGAATATTAGGATGGCCTGGATAAGAACTTTACTAATCTTGCAAATCCATGATGATCACATTTCCAGCGGGGAATTTATATTTGGATAGTACACCGCAAAGTAACTCCAGAACAGATAGTTTACCTTTCAAGAGCGGAGCTGTTACTCCAAGCGCCTCTTCTTTGAGTTCTCTTCCTCAAGTTTCTGATTCTGATGGTTTTTCTTTTTTTACAGATGAGCTTGATCCTTTTTCTGATGATCTTCTTACATATGCTGTTAATGATAACAGAGCCCAATGGTCTGTTTCATGGTCAGATATTATGATGACAATGTTTATATTTTTTGCAGTTCTCTATATTTATAAGTCAGGAAATAGAGAGTTGCAATTCGGCCAAGGCCCTGGCGAAGAGAACATTTCAGATGGAGGATCAGGAGTGATCATGGAAAAGAATCTTGAACACAAACCCTCTGAGATCTATGACCAGGCACGCAATGCTCTTGTGGATAAGTGGGTCAATGAGTCAATATCTGTGGATCTGCTCAAGGATAAGGCGATCAGAATAACCCTTTCAAGTGATCTTTTTTTTGATACAGGTAAAGCAGACCTTAAAACTGAAGCCATATGGGAACTTCGACAGGTTGCAGAAATTTTAAGGAAGAACTCTTTTATCATAAATGTGGTGGGACATACAGACAGTGTCCCCAACCACTCTGTTCTCTTTCCAACCAACTGGGAGTTATCTACAGCAAGGGCATGCAGGGTGGCTCGCTTTCTGATAGAAGAGGAAAAAATTGAGGAGGGGCGTTTTTTCATCAGCGGCCACTCCTGGCATCAGCCTGTTGCTACAAACACCTCTGCCTATAACCGTTCGCTTAACAGGCGGGTTGAACTCCTTCTTATGAAGGAGATGCCGTATCAGGTATCTGAATTGTCTGGATCTGCCTCTTCATCACTATCAGGAGCAGCTGCAACAGCTCAGCCACCGATAGTACCCTCTTCAACAGCCTCATCACCACCAATAGTTTCAGAACCAGTGTCTCCATAACTGGCCACTTTTAACTTTCTTCATGGGAGATAACACAATCAGAAAAGAGCAACAGAAGGAGATTGACAGAGAGTCTCTCTGGAAGCATGGACATAAAAATATTGTTGGACTTGCCATCTGCATTATGATCTTCTGCCTGGGATTTGTTCTGGATGGCAATTTTTTGATGTATCTCAACCTTTCAGGCTTCACTATTGTTATTGGTGGAACATTTGGTGCCACCATTTTAAGCTACCGCATGGAACAGCTTGAAATATTGATCAAGGTATTGATTGCAGCTTATAAAAAGCCTCTGAGGAATCCTGACTCCATTGTTGAGATCCTCCTTGAACTATCTGTCAAGAGGAGACTCAAAGGGGTAATGTCACTTCAGGACGATGAGGAGGAGACCACCATAATTTTCCTGCGCCAGGCACTTGGGTTTATTGTTGACAACTACTCCCCTGATCAGATACGGGCGTCGCTCCATGCAGAAATGTATTTTTTCCGGATGCGCAGAGATGAGATGGTCAGGATATTGCAGACAATGGCCGATGTTGCACCAGCCTTCGGGCTTGTGGGAAGTGTTGTGGGGCTTATTGGAATGCTTGCAGGTGTTGGCGACTCTTCTGTCATTCTTGCAACAGTTCCCATTGCCCTGACCTCCACCCTTTACGGTATTATAATGGCTAATTTCATCTTTATCCCTTTTGCTGCCAATATCAGGGAGCGAACGGTTAAAGAGCTGCTGCTCCAAAAAATTATTACAGAGGGGGCAATTGCCATTGCCGGTGATCTTCATCCCCGTATGCTGGAGAGAAAACTCAAATCGTTTCTCACCCCATCCGCAAGAAGAGAGTCCATTATATCTATCAATAAAATCAGAGAGAAGTTCGGTTTGAGGGTAGATGACATGAATCATGAACGTTATGAAGTGGCAGATGATGAAAAAGAGGATCGCCAGGAAGATGATGCTTTCTATTTTAAAGAGAGATCTCCTTATGATCCGACTGACCCTGAAAGCTGACATGATAATATGAGATTATCTTATTAAACCTCTCAGAGCCTGCTGTATGATAATTTTACGATCGGGTTTGCAATAAAGGGGTAAGATTATGAATGACACTTCTATGAATCCAAAACAGTACTATTACAAATGGAGTGCTGGATTGATATCTCTTGTTCTTTTGGGTACCGCTCTGCTTGCCATCTGGACAATAGGGACAACTGAAAAGCAGATGCGCACTAATCTGCTTCGGCAAACCAGGATGGTTGCAGAGGCAGTCAATATCAGAAGGCTCAATGACCTTTCCGGCACAGAAACAGATCTTCTATCACCAGCATATTTAAGGTTCAAGACCCAGTTCGCCTCTCTGTGCATAGCCAACCCAGGATATCGCTTCATCTACCTGATGGGACGTAAAGATGATGGAAAAATATTTTTCTTTGTTGATAACGAGCCTTCATGGTCAGAGGATAGCGCCCCGCCTGGAACGGTTTATGGTGATTTTCCAAAGGAGTTTGAGACCGTATTTGAGACAGCTCTTCCAGCAACGGCAGGCCCATATAGAGATAAATGGGGAAGCTTTGTGAGTGGTGCGGTTCCAATCCTTGACCCTGAAAGCCGTGATGTGCTGGCTGTGCTGGCAGTTGATATTGAAGTTGTTGAGTGGCAGAAGGAGCTGTTCTGTTCCATACAGATACCTGTTCTGGCAGGTCTGCTACTTGTCATCATAATAGTTACCGGCCACATGATTATTGTCAGGCGTGCCACAGAAGGGAGAGAGCACATTGAAGCCATACTTGCATTCTCTTTAGGGCTGACCCTCTGCCTGACCGCTGTATGGATTGCCAATCAGAATGAAAAGATCAATTATGATGGGAGTTTCTATGAACTTGCTAAGACAAAGACCACCTATATTGCCAATGCATTTCTCAATCTGCGTGATATTGAACTGACCGGAATGGCACGTTTTTTTGAAAATTCAAAAGATATTAAACAGGAGGCGTTTTCAGCTTATACTGAGCACCTTATCAGTAATCTTGCAATCCAGGGCTGGGGATGGGCTCCGTCAGTTCCTGCAAAAGAGCGCATGCAGTTTGAAGCCAGCGCTCGTGATGATGGGATGAGCGGCTTTATGATCTGGGAAAAGGATTCAGCAGGCAGAGCCATCCGGGCAAAAGAGCGTGAATCCTATTTTCCTCTCTTTTATGTGGCCCCTTTAACTGACAGCAGCGCAGTGGTTGGCTATGATCTGGTTTCAGAACCGGTGAGAAGGGGTGCCATCAAAGTTATAGAGCAGACCGGTTATCCTACTGCAACTGAACCGATAACCATGTTGAATGCACAAAAAAGCAGCAAGGGAATCCTGGCATGCCAGCCTGTATTTACTAAAGAGGAGCCAAAGAGAGTGAGGGGAGTTGTTCTGGCTGTATTGAGAATGAGTGACCTGCTGAGGATCACCACAACTGATCTTACTATGGATGGAGATCAGATGGCCATTACCTTCAGATTATACTACCTTAGACCTGACGCCCCCCCTGTGCTGCTTGCATCTACATCAGAGCTGGAGGAGAAGACTCTCTGTGATTTTCATTCCAGTGAATACCATGAACCATCAGATCAATATCCGGTAAGTAAAACTCTGTCACCTTCAGTACCTTCTTTTACAAGACCTGTCTTTCTCTTTGGAAAGACCTTTGCCGTAAGTGTATTTCCAGGGCCCTATTACAGTACACTTTTTCCTGCAAGAGCTGGCTGGATGACCTTACTGACTGGCTTGATACTGACCTTTGGGGTTGCGTTTATTGTCAATCTGATTGTCAATCGCAAAAAAGATCTGGAACAGAAGATTGCAGTGCGTACACTTGAACTCCAGAAGATCAATCTTCAGCTTGAAAATGCCATTAGCAGGGCTAACGAGATGGCTGTTCAAGCTACTACAGCCAACGCAGCTAAGAGCGAGTTCCTGGCCAATATGAGCCATGAGATCCGAACTCCAATGAACGGTGTGATCGGTATGAGCTATCTACTTATGGATACGCAACTTACCGACGAACAGAAAAGTTATGCGTCTATTATACAGTCCAGCGGCGAGTCCCTTCTCTCCATTATCAATGATATACTGGATTTTTCCAAGATTGAAGCAGGAAAGATGGAGCTTGAAGTTCTTGATTTTGATCTGCATGCAACCCTGGAAGATATGGCCAGGCTCATCTCTATCAAAGCCTCGGAAAAGAGGCTTGAGTTCATGGTCTCTGTTGAACCTTCTGTCCCCTCTCTTCTCAGAGGAGATCCCGGGCGTCTGCGTCAGATACTTGTCAACCTTGCAGGAAATGCTGTAAAATTTACTGACAAAGGAGAGGTGAGGGTACATGCAGATATTGCAAACCAGAACGACCATGAGGTGACCATCACCTTTTCTATAACAGATACGGGTATTGGTGTCCCTCTTGATCGACAGGAGATTCTCTTCTCTCCATTCACCCAGGTTGATGGCTCAACTACAAGAAAATATGGCGGCACAGGGTTAGGTCTTTCCATCTCCAGAAAACTTGTGGAGATGATGGGCGGCCAGATAAGCTTTGTGAGCAGAGAGGGAGAAGGGGCAACATTTATCTTTACAGTCAGATTTGGAAAGCAGACTCAAAAAGAGGTGGTGCCAATAGCGGCTGAGAATAAGATTTATGAAGAAGAGCCTGACAGAAAAGTTGCAGAAAATATAGCTGTTGACGGTAAGTATGAGTCTGCAATTTCTGAAACAGCCACTGAGAAACCCCTAGCTATCTTTAAAGGTAAAAAGAAAAGCTTCAGAATTCTGCTGGCAGAAGATAACGCAGTCAATCGTCAACTTGCTCTGGCAATACTTGAGAAATCAGGATATCAGGCTGATGCAGTGGCAAATGGTATAGAAGCTCTTAACGCTCTTGATATTAATGACTACGATCTGGTACTCATGGATTGTCAGATGCCTGAAATGGATGGATATGATGCCACCCTGAAGATCAGGCAGGGAGCTGCTGGCATCAGGAATATCCAGATTCCTGTGGTTGCAATGACAGCCAATGCAATGAAGGGTGATAGAGAGAGGTGCCTTGCAGCAGGCATGGATGACTATATCTCAAAGCCAATCCGTCCTGTAACCATTGATGCAGTACTGGAGAGGTGGCTTATGGATAGCTGAAGGGTGCAGCTATAATGTTTCTATGCTCTTTTACCCTCTTTTGCCAGAGTTGCAGGGTTCATCCGTCTGGAGAGCAGAGGAGAGAGGATGTACAGCAGCATGAGAATAAATACCAGATAGCCAAACCACGGGGTGAATACAAAAACAATCAGTAATGTTAATGTTATCCATGTAAACCATGGGTTGCGATCCATAAATCGTCCCATGTGCAGATATTTTATTGGATAGAAGTTCATTAGAGCAGAGGTAAAGAGTAGCAGACCGAAGTTGAAAAATCCGACCATCCTGCACCACTGCTGGTCGGCGGCTGTGATATGAGAGATAATTACAAGAGGGGCAGTGACAAAAAGAGCTGCTGCTGGTGTTGGCAGCCCCTTGAACATCCCTGGAATCGCATTCTTATCCAGGGTGAAATAGACAAGCCGTGCAAGACCTGCCAGCGCATATACAGTTCCCACAACTCCAAGAGGCAGTGAGTGGATATCTGGATTTGGGTGGTTGGAGAGATATATGTAAAATATCCATGCAGGTGCAATACAGAAGCTTACCCCGTCGGCTATATCATCCATAATACCACCAAAGGTGATATGGCCCTTGATGGTCAGAACACCAGGCAGAGGCTCTGTCAAACCAAGTTTTCTGGCCATTGCACCATCCAGCTTGTCAAAAACAGCAGCTCCTATGAGAAGAAGATATGATTCAGTCATTTTTCCCTGATAGGCAAAGAAGACTGCCAGAAGCCCCATAATTGCATTCATTACAGTTAATGCGTTGGGGAAAAAAGAGAGAATCCTGCGTCTTAAGAGGTTATTGTCAAGGCATATTTCGTCCAGGCAGTATGTTCCATATTTCCGGCAGTAACCTGCCATGGAGCCAAAATTGATTATAAGAAAGAGGATCTCAATGATAAAAAGGTTTCTCAGAGGCAGGTTGCCAAGTTTTGTTATAGCAGCACAGATAGTTAAGGCATCTTCTGAAAAAGGGACATAAAATGCGTGTACATAGAGCAGAAGTCCAAGCGGGGCAGCAACAATCGTACGAAGTCGGGTAAGTTCACGCAACTCAGGCTCAAGCCCATACCTTGAAGCAAAGCCTCTCATGAAGTGGGCAAAGTTATTTCTTACAAGGACTGTGACGCAGATAATCAGAACAAAAATAGCGTGTAAAAGCTCCAGGCGGCTGTGTGCAGGAGCTACAAAGAGCAGTCTCCACATCATGCCAACTGCAACCAGAGGGAAGACAATGGAGTAAACAACTCTATCCATAATGAGGTCTGCAAGTTCTGCAAGGGTTGGATTGGGGCTGAAACGTTCAGAAAACCACCCGTCAATTAGATCAAACCCCATTGATGTAAAGAGCAGAAATGTTCCAGTAAGGTAGATGGCAGGATTACGGGTAAGCATAACTGCCATTGCACAAATCATCCCTGCAAAAACAAGAAGCGGGCGGCCGTACACCAGCACAGGAGTTATTTTTCTTAAAATGATCTGTCTCTTTACCATTGTGCTCCTTTTTTGTTAAGAGTTAAATTTATTGAACATTACATATCAATAGACCACTAAACAATCAACGATTTTCTCTTTTGGATACTGCTGTTTTCAACCTCTCTTTAAAAAAGCACTTGACCTTTCTGACAATCTTCTGCTGTATATTTCCAGCAAAGTATCAATTAAAAACTGAACTCTTTCCATAAAACCCAAAAAAGGGTTTTGAGAAATTGTAAAAACAATCTCAAAACCCTTGTTGTTAACTTGATGGTACCGAAGAGAAGACTTGAACTTCCACACCTCGCGGTACTAGATCCTAAGTCTAGCGTGTCTACCAATTCCACCACTTCGGCACATCTCTATTTTCGACTTGGCATCCTGCAATATTACAGATTCCAACAGAAGATGTTACAGTCAAATTTATTTGCAGCACTATCTATACCAAATAGAGTATGAAGTCAACTGAAAAGTTTGGAGATTGGGTCAATTCAGATCCGACTTCATATCATCCTCTGAGAGCTTTGCTCTTTCCATGATCTCTTTGAATGCATGAAACAGCTCATCTCTCTTCTCATCTGGCACCATGGCACTCTCCAGCCTGCGTTTGAAAATATCAATTTCAGTCATTTCATCAAGATAGACTCTCTCCTTCTCATTGAGCTGGCCATGACGTTTTACCCCGTTCATATCAATTACATTGAAAAGTTCAAATGGCTTGCCCTCAACCAACTTCTCAACTCTGTTTTTAAGATCTGCCACAAACTCCTCTGCGGTATATTTCACCTCCAGCCAGATGGTATTGTGTGACGCTCTCCCCTTTTTCCACTCCTGATCTCCATTCAACTCATGTGAAGAGGTCAGCTCAAGTTCCAGATCTGCCACAGCACGGTTTATCTCTTCAAGGCTCCCAGCAATCTTTCTTAATTTCTGGAACTCAGGTACTGCTATCGGTTCAATTCTGATCTCTCCAGTTTCTGAACCCGGAGAGTCAAATTCAACCATAATAATCTGTTTCTCACGGCTTGCCTCACTGAAGCTCAGTGCAACAGGCGAGCCGCAATATCTTATATGCTCTCTTTTTCCAACAAGCTGTGCGCGATGCAGATGGCCAAGGGCAACATAGTCAAACCCTCTGTCCATTGCATCTGCCTCAACATGGCCTAAGTTTCCCACATAGATATCTCTGATTCCATCGGATGGGGTTCCGCCTGCTGCAAAGAGGTGGCCTGTGGCAATGATAGGAATATAGTGAGACTCTCCTCTCTTTTTATCAGATCTATTCTCATTCTCATGATATGAAAAAGCCTCTTCTACTTCACCATGATCTCTCTTTATCAGTGCATCACGTCTCTTCACAGCAGCACTATAGATCCGGTCATAATGTTCTCTAACCCCCTCAATCAACGCCTTCGCCTTCTCATCATATGACTCTCCTGCTGAGGAGGAGCGGATGTCCCGCTCACGAAGAAATGGGACGCAGCATATAATTCCAAGGCTCTCACCTGTATTATTATGTATTATATTATCTGCATTACCTGCACCATCTATCTCACCTGCTTCTTGGGCTCTATTCTCTCTTTCAGAGTTCTGACTATCTCCTGAAATCAACTTTTTTTCTGAATAGGGGTTCTCTTCTGAAATCAGATGGTCTCTTTTTATCACAATAATGTCATCCTCAATATTTTCAGAGCAGGATGCAACCACATGGGTATTTATAAGTTTTAACAGCCTTCTGGATGAGTTGAGCGAGGAGACAGAGTCATGGTTTCCCCCTAACACAACCACATGGCAGAACTTAAGATGGGCAACACCTGCAAGAAAACGGAAATAGAGCTCTTCAGCATAGTTGGGAGGTGTGCCTGTATCAAATATGTCGCCAGCAATGATCAACAGATCAACTCTGTGCTCTCTGATCTTTGCAAGCAGCCACTCAAGAAACAGGGAGTGCTCTCTTCTTCTGTCATGGAACATGAAGTTCTGTCCCAGGTGCCAGTCTGATGTGTGTAATATTTTCATGGCAGATGCTCTTCTCTCAACTCCATCATTTTGAATCTATTCAATTTATCCACTACTTTTGTTTTTTCAGAACTTGACACATGGCCTGACAGGCCCCCTTTGTCAGGATATCAGGTTCAGAAGTACCCTTCCTTTCTGCATCCCTTTAAGTATCAGGCTGATATTGTGGTCAAGCTCTGTTAATGAGATCTCTTTGCAGAACCCTTCAGGGTAATTGAGCTTCCACTCCTCTGTCAGGAGTCTCCATAGTTGAAGCCTGTGACCCATAGGGCAATCTTGGGAATCAATGCCGATGAGCTTTATACCCCTTAAGATAAATGGAAAAACATTAATAGCAAGATCTGGCGAAGCAACAAGCCCACAGCAGGTTACAACAGCCCAGGGGCGTGTTGATCTTATCGCTGTGGCAAGGATCTCCCCTCCAACAGTATCCACAACCCCTGCCCATCTTGCTTTGAGAACAGGCCGTCCGCTTCTCTCCTGTGCATCTTCTCTGCTTATTACCCCCTCTGCCCCAAGAGTTTTTAAAAAATCATAACCATCTGGTTTTCCTGAGACTCCAACCACACTGTAGCCCAGTTTAGACAGAAGAGCCACAGCAAGGCTTCCAACACCGCCAGTGGCTCCTGTCACAAGAATCTCTCCATCTTCAGGAGCAATATCTTTACTTACCTGAAATACAGACATGGCTGCTGTAAATCCTGCTGTGCCAAGGATCATGCTCTCCTTAAGAGTCATGCCTGAAGGAAGTTTCACCACCCATCCAGCAGGAACTCTTATATACTGACCAAAACCTCCGGAGGTGTTCATGCCAAGATCATATCCAGTGACAAGAACCTGATCTCCAGTTTTGAAGTCACCAGTTCTGCTCTTCACCACAACACCTGATGCATCAATTCCTGGTGTATGTGGATAGTTTTTTGTAACGCCTCTGTTGCCTGTGGCAGAGAGGGCATCCTTGTAGTTGAGTGATGAGTAGTGAACCTTTATCAGAGTATCTCCATCAGGAAGATCTTCTGTGGATTTCTCGCTGATAGTTCCTGAAAAGCTGTTTTTGCCTCTTTCTTCAACAACAAAGGCTTTGAATCTGGTGCTGTTCATATTGAACTCCTTATCTTCTTCAAATTTAATGACTCTTTTTCATGGTGAACTCTGTGGTCAGCAGATACGGTTTCTTTTTCAATCTTTCATGCCACTGGAAAAACCATTTTACCTGGTACAACTGTTCGGTCAAACTCCTCTTCTGTAAGCAGTTTCAGCTCCACAGCAACCTGACGTAGAGTTTTTCCCTCTTTGTGAGCTGTTTTTGCCAGAAGGGCCGCATTGTCATACCCTATTGACGGGGTGAGCGCAGTGACAAGCATCAGGGAGTTCTTCAGATAGCTATTGATCTTTTCAAGGTCGGGTTCTATGCCAACGACACAGTTTCTTGTAAATGAGATGCAGGCATCGCCAAGCAGACGAATGGATTGAAGAGCGTTAAATGCCAGCACAGGCATGAAGACATTCAACTCGAAATTGCCAGAGGCCCCTGCAAAGGCTATGGTGGTGTCGTTGCCTATCACCTGAGCGCAGACCATTGTCATTGCCTCACACTGAGTTGGATTGACTTTGCCTGGCATGATGGAGCTTCCTGGCTCATTTTCAGGAAGTATCAGTTCTCCTATCCCGCAGCGTGGGCCGCTGCCAAGCCAGCGGATGTCATTTGCAATCTTGTTAAGGGCGCAGGCAAGAGTCTTAAGTGCGCCACTTGTTTCCACAATTGCGTCCCTGCTGCCAAGTGCTTCAAATTTGTTAGGTGCTGTCACAAATGGAAGGTCTGTTCTTCTGGATATTGCTGAAGCAGCGCTAACTGCATAGTCAGGGTGTGAGTTCAACCCTGTTCCGACAGCAGTGCCTCCCAGCGGCAGCTCGTACAGGTGTGGCAGGCAGTGGTTCAGAGCACGAATGGCATTGTTGAGCTGGGCAACATAGCCTGAGAACTCCTGAGCCAGGGTGAGCGGTGTTGCATCCTGAAGGTGGGTACGACCAATCTTTACAATATCTCCAAACCCTCTTGCTTTATCTTCCAGAGCAGTCTGTAAAGAGCTTACTGCAGGGATAAGGTGGTGTTGGAGCTGCTCAACTATGGCAATATTAATTGCGGTTGGGAATGCGTCATTTGTGGATTGAGATCTGTTAACGTGGTCATTTGGGTGAATTGAGACCCTTCTGCCCAACAGGCTGCCGCTGATCTCAACTGCCCGGTTTGAGATCACCTCATTGGCGTTCATGTTTGTCTGGGTACCACTGCCTGTCTGCCAGATAACCAGTGGGAAGTGGTCATCAAGAACTCCGTCAATCACCTCCTGAGCTGCCTTTATGATCAGATCTGCTCTCTCTCTATCCAGAAGTCCTAGGGTGGAATTCACTTCTGCTGAGGATTGCTTGACAATACCCAGTGCTCTTATCATCTCTCTTGGAAAACGTTCCCTGCCAATTTTGAAATTCTCTAATGAACGCTGGGTCTGAGCCCCCCAGTAACAATCGGCAGGAACCTCAATCTCACCCATGCTGTCCTTTTCGATTCTTGTCTGCATTGCTCTTCTCCTGGCTGATAAAAGATAATAATGAATTTAGTACTATATGGTAGATCTTGTATCACATAAAAATAAATTATGTCAAACGTTGATCGTTTCCAATAATGTATTTTTAAAATAAATTATTTACAAAAATGAATTTAATACAATCTTCTTTTTGCTTTTTTCTTATTGTTGATTTTAAGTAAATATTTTATAACAATCTGTAATAAATATATTTTTCATTATATTTGCTCTTGGATAGAAAATTCTTCTACCTCTGGCACTCTCTTTGCTATTCATACTTGTAAAAAGTTAGCGTCACAAAAATTAATAGTCAAGAGTCTGTAAATTATCATTTGGAGGAGAGATAGAGGAATATGAAAACGTCGATCATGGAGAAAACATTCATGAAAAGAAAAAGTGGTTTAAAGACCGTGTTCATCATGATTCTGCTTGTTTTTGTCAGTTTTTGCAGTACCCCGTCATTTCTAATTGCAGAAGAGTCTGCTCAGGCTGCGTCTGAGCCAAAACCAGATCCTTCAGGAGCAAGCACTGGCGGTTTAGCTGATGTGATTGGCGCAACGGCTGGAGCCCCGACAGCAGATGACATGAAAAACCTTGCAGCCAGCGAACCTCTTGCCGTTAAATTGGCAGACGTAGTCGGACATAACAGAATCGCAATCAACATGGTCTGGGTGCTTGTCTGCGGTTTTCTGGTCATGTTCATGCAGGCAGGCTTTGCACTTGCAGAGACAGGCTTCACGCAGGCCAAAAATGCAGGGCACACCATGGCAATGAATTTCATGGTCTATGCCATTGGCATGTTGGGATACTGGGCCTGCGGATTTGCGATTCAAATGGGGGGAGTCGGAGGAGTTGCATCTCTTGGTGGTGCAACTGTTCTGAACGGTGAATTTGTGATCAATATCTTTGGAAAAGATTTTGGATTGTTTGGAACAAAAGGTTTCTTCCTTTCTGGGGTTACTTATGATGCTGTAGTCTTTTCAATCTTTCTTTTTCAGATGGTGTTCATGGATACCACGGCCACAATACCTACAGGGTCCATGGCCGAACGCTGGACATTCAAATCCTTTGTGATCTACGGTTTTTTCATCGCTGGTATTGTATATCCTCTGTATGCCAACTGGGTATGGGGAGGTGGCTGGCTCTCACAGCTTGGAAAGAATTTTGCGTTGGGTCATGGACATGTTGACTTTGCCGGATCATCGGTCGTACATATGACTGGTGGGGTTGCAGCTCTTGCAGGTGCCATTGTTCTTGGGCCGAGATTGGGCAAATTTCGGGCAGATGGCACACCAAACGCCCTGCCTGGGCACCATATTCCAATGGCACTTACCGGATGTTTCATCCTTGCTTTCGGGTGGTTCGGATTCAATGCTGGATCTTCGCTGGCTGGCGGAGATTTGAGAATTGGTGTTGTCGCAGTAAACACCATGCTGGCATCTGCTGCGGCAGCTTTTTCATCCATGGCTTATATGTGGATTCGCTACGGCAAACCAGACATATCAATGATTGCCAACGGCTTTCTGGCTGGCCTTGTCGCTATCACAGCACCATGTGCATTTGTGAACTCAGTTTCTGCTGTGTTGATCGGCACCATAGCTGGTATTATCCTCTGCATCAGCGTTTTCTTTGTTGAACAGGTTATGAAGATTGATGATCCTGTCGGTGCTATCTCTGTTCACGGAGTAAACGGAATCTGGGGAATCTTGGCATTGGGCCTTTTTGCAGACGGCACCTATGGTGACAATTTAAATGGAGTTACTGGTGCTGTCTTCGGACTTTTTTATGGAGACTCTTCTCAGTTTGTAGCGCAGCTTATCGGCATTGCCGCAAACATTCTGTTTGTATTCCCTGTTATGTACCTCTTTTTTAAAGTTCTTGACAAAATTGTTCCGCTTAGGGTTTCAGAGGAGATGGAGCTGGCAGGTCTTGATCAGAGTGAAGTGGCTGTTAGTGCATATCCTGATTTTACAATTCGTAATAAAGCTCACAGATAATTACAATATGAAAAAGGAAAATAGAAAAAAATGAAGAAAAAATTGATCATAGAAAAATCGATATTGATAGCGACTCTGTCCATGTTCTTTGCAGGAAGCGCTTTTGCAGGAGATGCTGTGATAAACTCAGGAGATACTGCCTGGATACTGGTGGCAACAGCACTGGTAATGGTTATGACTCCAGCAGGACTTGCTCTGTTCTATGGAGGAATGTCGCGCTATAAGAACCTTTTGAACACATATGCCATGACATTTATGGCATACTGCATGGGAAGTATTGTGTGGGTACTCTGGGGTTACACTCTTGCCTTTGGCCCTGATAAAGGAGGGATTATTGGAGGATTCGACCACCTGCTTCTTGCTGGAATAACCACGGCAGGTATCACTGGCACCATTCCCACACTGGTTTTTGTGCTGTTTCAGATGACATTTGCCTGTATAACAGGAGCCTTGGTTCTGGGAGCTGTGGTTGACAGGATTAAGTTCTCATCATGGATTGTCTTTATTATCCTCTGGGTAACTGTTGTCTATTGTCCTATTGCCCACTGGGTATGGGGTGGTGGATGGATGGCTAAAATGGGTGCTTTAGATTATGCTGGTGGCAATGTTGTACATATAAATGCTGGTGTTGCAGGCCTTGTCCTTGCTCTGGTTCTTGGTAAGAGGGTAGGATATGGTAAAGAGGCCATGTTTCCTTCAAGTATTGCATTGACAGCCCTTGGGGCAGGGCTCTTATGGTTTGGCTGGTTTGGTTTCAATGCAGGAAGCAGACTTGCCGCTGATGGAGTTGCTGCATCTGCATTTCTTGTAACCAATACAGCAGCAGCAGCTGGTGGAATTGCCTGGATGGTGATTGAGTGGTCTCGTACAAAAAGACCAACCCTTCTTGGAATTGCATCTGGTGTAGTGGCAGGACTTGTGGCAATTACACCTGCATCAGGCTTTGTGAATCTTCCATCTTCTATTGTCATTGGGCTGGTTGCTGGTATTATCGGTTTTCTGAGCGTCTCTGTGTTAAAACATAAACTTGGATATGATGACTCTCTGGACGCATTCGGGGTTCATGGAGTGTGTGGAATATGGGGCGCTATAGCAACAGGTATTTTTGCAGACCCCTCTATTACAGAGGGGGTTGCCGGAGCGATCTATGGTAATCCAGGTCAGGTATGGACACAGTTGGTATCTGTGGTTGCCACAGCAGCCTACAGTGCTGTGGCAACATTAATCGTGATCTATGTCACACGTGTTGTCACATCTGGTCTGAGAGTGGAGAGAGAGGATGAGATCACAGGTCTTGACAGCTCCATTCACGGAGAGAGGGCTTTCGAGATATTCTGATTTCTACTTTGTTAAATTCTTAAGTTGATTCAGATATTCTGAGCATTATTTCTCTTTCAGCAGTTGACACTTCAAAAATCATAGTAGTCAGACGAATCATAGAAATCAGTGGTTCAGACAGATGAAGTGTCAACTACTTTTGGAGAGCGTAGGGAGAGCGTTCTTTCGACAGCTTTAAAATAGAACTGGCCCTCTCATTTTTTTCATGACAGGGTCAGTCGGCTTTTAGGAAAAGTAAGAGATCAGTCAGTAAACAGTGTCATTGGAAGCGTTCGGAGATTGATTTTTCTATTCTCTGCAAACGCTTTTACAGTTGCCTCCAGTTTGGCAATGATTTCTGAATCCGGTACTCTAAGTCTTGCTGTGATATTTACATCACCATTATTAACAGAGACATCAATATTAGGATGGACTTTAATTAATGCCGCTTTAATCTGAGCGGCAAGTGCCATATTGTCCATAATTCGTTGAGATTGCAGAGTTGTTTGAAAGCAGTTTAATTTAACCGTGTTGCAGATAATATCTGCCGCAGCTTCTGTTGAAATTTTTCCGATGTGAATCAACAGGTCATACAGGCCAGGATTGCCTGTATCAATCCCGTATAATGAGAGGCTCCACTTTCTTCTCTGTTCATCATCGTTCTTAATAATCTGTTCTGCCTCATCTCTGGAGATCTTCTCTTTCTCCATTTCCAGGCGGATACGCTCTTCCATATCAGCAATAATTCTGATTTTTAGTACATGAGTCATATTGTTCACAAAGAAATGGCCTGCCAGGCCGTGATACACTATATTGTCTTCACGCAGATATTTAAGAAGGGCTGCCTCAATATAGGTGATATACTCCTCTTTGCCGTAGGTAAATCGGTCAAGAATTGACGGGGCGTCGTGAATTGCTCTGTTGAGCTTTATTTCAGGGATATTGAACCTTTCTGACGCTTCTAACAAAATATCTCTTGAAACACAGTCATATCCTAATTTTTCGGCAACAAGTTCAGCAACCTCTTTTCCCCTGCTGTTTGACCCTCTTGAGATAGTAATGACAGACATGTTTAACCTCTTCCTATTGTTTCTTTCTGTACTGTTTTTCTCCCTAATACTTTTTTGATAGGATCAGGGAGATCTCTTCAGTATAATGATAACTGACTATCATGCTTCAACATACTCTACTTCAGGCGATGTTTCAGACAACATTTCAGACTCTCTCATTTCTTGAGCTTCTGCAGCTCTGCCTTTATACATGCTTACAAGAATGATCACCACACCAACTAACAGTGCGATGCACATGGTTATAAAACTTACTTTTCCTAACAGAGAAATTAGAGATTCATTAAGAGAGGTGAGACCTAACTGATTGAGATACTTTGGAATTGCAAGTCCTCTGCTCAATGCAACAATCAGCATGATTGTTGCCATAACTACTTTGATCATATACTCTTTTACATAGGTTGTTCCAATTGCCCCAAGCTGTACTCCGAGCAGAGAACCACCAAGAATAATAAGGGTCAGCCGTATATCCACCATTCCGTGCATTGCCCAGTTAACCGTCCCGCCAAATCCCATGACAAATGCAATCACAAGTTCAGTAGCAGATGCAATTGTACTTGTTGCCCCTATGATATAGATCATTCCCGGCACTCCTACAAATCCTCCAACAGCGATTGTTGCAGCCAGAAGCCCTGTTGCAAATCCTACCGGAATTATGAACCATAGAGAGATTGTAAGATCTGCCTGTTTGAAATGAATCATCGGTGGAAGGTTAATGGCCTGAAGTTTTTTTGCCCATAATGAAACATTCTCCTCTCCGCCACTTTTATAGGTTTTCCACGCATCCTTAGCTACAAAAGAGCCTACCAATACAAGGATTGCTAAAAATGAGAGGCTTACATATAAATCTGATCCTGCCTCTCCCCACATGGCAAGAATAAAATGTTGAACCTGAATTCCTGCCTGCACTCCAACAACTGCGGCAGCTGCCATATAAAGGCCCAATTTGATATCAACCTGACCATATTTAAATCGTTTATAAGCTCCTACCATTGCTTTTGGAAACTTATGGCACATGTTGCTTGCAACCGCAACTGTTCCGGGGACACCAAGGCTCATCATCCCGGGTGTGAGAACAAAGGCACCTCCAGAGCCTATAAAGCCACTGACAAGTCCACCAATAAATCCTACTATAAACAGAAAAGTTACGTTCATGAAATTAAGGTCAATAAACTGAAGTGCGCTGTTCAATGTATCGTGCATTTTTTTTCCCCTTGTATATAAATTAGATATTACACTGTTTCTGACAGATAGATTCAATATTACAAATATAAATGAGAAATTGGGACTAAAAATCATATGTTAATAAATTTATATCATTAAACTTCTGACTGTAAGCTACGAACTTCTGATTTAATGCTATGAATCTATTACTACATTCTATGGAACGGATTTACTCTTGGTCCGGGTGAGGCTGCATAAGCGTGCGGCCTCTTTACAGGGCGTTTTGAAACCTGAACCGATTTTTTCTGGTCAGGCTGCTTTACTGTTCTTTTATGAGCCTCAATTCCCAGTACAGACCACAGATTACTGGCAAATGCACCATGAACAAATGAAAATACAAACACTGCAGCAATAGGTAGTGCTGCATACCATGACCCCTTAGTGAAATAGTTTGTTACTGTATCAGCATTCGTAAAAACGGCTGCATAAAGAATTAAAGTCCCAATTCCATATCCTACCATTTTACCCACAGGTTTTTTGTTGCTTTCTAATTCTGCCATAATACTTTCTCCTCTTTGTTTATGTTGTGTTACAAAACTAAAGACAGGAATACTTGAGTATTCTGCGATTTCTATTTTATTTTCTTCTGAATCAGTGAGAATAAGCTCTATCCCCTTCACTTGGCTCATTATCTCTTCAACTGCTATCCCTAATTCTCCGCATTTTACTTGATAAACCCACTCAATGCCCTGCAAAGTTGCATTTTTGTGAAATCCTGCGATTGATGACAATTCAACCGCCTTTTTATTGAACTGATCATGATAGATACCAGCTGTGTTGACATTTATTGCAATCAGTTCATATTTCAGACGTGCGGCAAGTTGAATCGCATAATCTGCCATTGCATCTGGGAAAATTTCTTCTTTTGCAATCATCAGAATTTTTTTATGTGTTTGCAGTGTTGCCATTTTTCCCCTTTATTAATCCATCTATATATTGAAGTGTTATTATTGCAGTGTTATAGGACTATTAAGCGCTGGGCTCACACCCTTCTACATGACTGAATGGTGACAAAATGCGGTATTGTTTAGTGATTAAGCTACTACATATTGTATGTTGTAACAATGCGAGCCACTGTTGAATATTATTGCAACTGCCTGTTAAGAATTAATGTTATTTCAAATGTTGTGCCACTTGAATATTTTAAGCTAATAGCTTAGAATTAATTGATATTCATGAATAGTTACGATTTGTCTTAGATTTATGGGTGTTGCATTATTATTGTACGGTTTTTTGGATAAGTTGATTTATATCTTTATTTTCAAATAGATATGAAGTATTACACGAAAAAATAAGAGCGTTGCATAAAGCAACACTCTTTAACACACTGACTAACAGTCAGCTTTAACAGGCTTGAGAGTATTTTTTAGTTTGCAATTTATCTCTCAGCCGTAATGCGCCTGACTGTAAATGAATAAGGATTATAAGCATGTTCTTCCGCAAATCTGATAAAGAGAGACCTGAAAATCAGGTAAATCAGGAAATTGAAAAACTTCGCAGTGCCATCGGAAAAGTAAAAGCAGACAGCTCTGTCTCTTCTATGCTACAGAGGGAATTGGAGCGTCTGGAAAATATGGACTCAGGGCTTCCAGAGTACAGCATGGGACTTAATTATATTGAATATGTGGTATCTCTTCCATGGAACCGGTTTACTAAAGATAATCTCAATTTCAGACGGGCGGAGAAAATTCTTGAAGCTCAACACTACGGATTAAAACATGTTAAAGAGAGGATCTTGGAGTATCTGGCAGTAAGGACACTCCACAGTCAGAGGCAATTTCATATACTTGTGGTTGACGATGAGGAGATATCCAGAAGCAATATTGAACATGTGCTGGTAAAAGAGGGGCATCAGGTTACAACTGCTATACACGGCCTTGATGCTTTGAAGAAGATGAAAAATCAGCAGTTTGAAATCCTTATTACTGATTTGAAGATGGAAAAGATGGACGGCATGCAGCTTATAGAATCAGTTAAAGAGTTCTCGCCTGATACTGATATTATTATGATTACAGGCTTTGCAACCGTAAATTCAGCTGTAAGTGCTATGCAAAAGGGTGCAGCTCACTATCTTCCCAAACCTCTGAATCTGGAAGAACTGCGCTCTGTTATCCGACAGATTACGGAAAGCAGAAAGCATTTTCAGATGTCCAGAACTCCTGTTCTCTGTTTTGCAGGTCCACCGGGCACTGGCAAAACATCTATTGGAAGGTCAATTGCAGATGCTCTGAAGAGAAAATTTGCCAGGTTTTCTTTAGCAGGATTAAGAGATGAGGCAGAACTTAGGGGGCACCGCAGAACTTATGTCGGAGCAATGGCAGGAAGGGTTATGAATGAGATAAGGCGGCTTGGTGTTAAAAACCCTGTTTTCATGCTTGATGAGATTGATAAAATAGGACAGGATTTCAGAGGTGACCCATCGTCTGTTCTGCTTGAAATTCTTGACCCTGAACAGAATACCCGTTTCAGTGACCATTATCTTGACATTCCGTTTGACCTTTCAGGGGTTATGTTTATTGCCACCGCAAATATCATTGAGCAGCTGTCAGGACCACTGCTTGACCGTATGGAGGTAATTAACTTTCCAGGATATACGGAAAAAGAGAAGATTAATATTGCCAAACACTATCTTATTCCAAGACAGATTGAAGACCATGCTCTTTCTCACCTGAAACTGAAGTTTTCTGATGATACAATTGCTAAGATAATACGTGATCATACGCTTGAAGCAGGATTAAGAAATCTTGACAGGGAGATATCTACCATATGCAGAAAGATAGCAAAGGTATGTGTGGAAGAGAACAGGAGTGCGGTTGAAATAAATCAAAAACTTGTCGAAACTCTTCTTGGACTTAAAAAATACAGACATGAAACAGCAAGATTGCAAAGCAGGGTAGGGATTGCAACAGGATTGGTATGGACTGAATTTGGCGGAGAGATTATTTTTGTTGAGGCTACCATGATGAAAGGAAGCCAGCAGCTTATTCTGACTGGCTCATTAGGAAATGTGTTAAGGGAGTCTGCTCAGGCATCATTGAGCTTTATTCGCAGCAATGCCGAACAATTTTCCATAGACCCTGATTTTTTCAGAGAACACGACATTCATATTCATATACCATCAGGTGCCATTCCAAAAGATGGTCCATCAGCAGGAATTACCATTACTTTGGCGTTAATTTCATTACTTGCAAAGAGAGCTACACGCAAGGATATTGCTTTAACCGGTGAAATAACATTGAGCGGCAGAATCCTTCCTGTAAGCGGTATTCGTGACAAGATACTTGCAGCGCAGCGCGCTGGAATCAAAAAGATTGTTTTTCCGGAACAGAACGAAGCTGAGATAGATCTTCTAGAATCTGATGTCAAAGAGGGGATGGAGATAATTTTTGCTGATGAAATGACGCCATCTTTAGTTAATTTGGTAACTATGCCTCCGTTTATAATTCAGGAGTGAATCAGTAATTTTTTATAATTGAAGGTTCTGTGTATCGGCCAGGAGTCATATTTGAGTTTATAATTCAAGATCGAACCGTCTCATTTTCCTCCATAGAGAAACTCGGTCAATGCCTAGTATTTCAGCAGCTTTTGTTTTATTATTACCAGTTTGCCCAAGAATCCAGACAATATAGTCTCTCTCATTTTCTTCGAGAGTCATAAGTCTGCCGTCTCGCTGTCCTTGAATCTGAAAGGTTATCTGCTGTATATCTTCAGGAAGATGTCTTGATTCAATCTCAGACCCTTCAGTCAATGCCACTGCCCTCTCTATAATGTTTTCCAGCTCCCTGATATTTCCTGGAAACTCATATTTCATAAGAATTTCCATTACACTGTCTGAGATTCTCTCAATCTGTTTTTTTTGAGCTGAAGAAAATTTCTGAAGAAAATGGTTGCACAAAAGCGGAATATCATCCTTTCTTTCTGAAAGGCTTGGGACATGAAGAGAAATCACATTCAGACGATAATATAGATCCTGACGGAAATTATCTTTTTCAACTTCAGCTTTTAAATCCTTGTTTGTTGCGGCAATCACTCTTATGTCAACTGGAATTTCATCTGTTCCGCCGACACGTATGAACCTTCTCTCCTGAATCACACGGAGCAGCTTTACCTGCATGGAGTGCGGCATATCGCCCACTTCATCCAGAAATACAGTCCCGTCTGAAGCTGTTTCAAACAGCCCTTTTTTTACCCCTCTTGCACCAGTAAATGCCTCTTTCTCATGGCCGAAAAGTTCATTTGCCAGCAGCTCCTCGTTAAATGCAGCACAATTTACCGCCAGAAACCGATGTTTTTCACGAGAGCTGAGACGATGAATCTCTTTTGCTACCAGCTCTTTTCCGGTTCCTGTCTCTCCAAGTATCAGGACATTGCAGTCTGTTGGTGCAATCTGAGCAATAAGCTTTTTCAACAGCTCTATTTTAGGACTTTTTCCTATTATTAACGGAGGAGTGTGCTGAAGTTTCACCTGCTGCTTAAGTTCAGCCACCTCTCTGGTTAAATTCTGTTTTTCCAGAGCCCTGCGAACTAAGATCCGCACCTCTTCAATATTGTATGGCTTGGGCAGATAGTGAAATGCCCCTTTCCGCATAGCTTCTACAGCAGATGAGATTGATGCAAACCCTGTTATTACGATTACTTCTGTTTCTGGATATTGTGTTTTAGCATATTCCAATACCTGCATTCCATCAGTTGGCTGCATTCTAAGATCTGTCAGAACCAGATTAAACTCTTTTTTTTTCAGCTCTTCTATGGCAATTGCCCCATTTTCAGCACAGACTGTTTTATATCCCTCTCTAACAAGAATATGTGTAAGATTATCACGGGCAATCTGTTCATCTTCAACAATAAGTATCAGGGGGTATTCCATTCGGGTTGGCTCCTTTTGCTCCTAAGACTCTCTCTGTTGCCTCATCGGATTATAGCGGTTAGTCTATCAAACTTTAACATAAATCTCATCAGAGTGTAATGGCAGACGGATAGTGAATCTTGTCCCCTCTCCCTCCTGACTTTCTGCTGAAATAATCCCTTTATGTTTCTGAATGATTCCATATACCACTGAAAGTCCAAGCCCGGTTCCCTTGCCGACCTCTTTGGTTGTAAAAAAAGGGTCAAATACTCTGCCCAGAATTTCCTGAGGAATCCCGATGCCAGTATCTTCCACAGTAACGATTGCCTGCTGTTCGGGAAAATCCGCCTTAGCAGAAACTTTGATATTTCCTGGAGGCTGCTGTATTGCCTGAATTGCATTCATCATCAGATTTAAGAACACCTGCTGCATTCCCTGAGAGTCCATATAAGGCATTAAATTTTCAGGGATATCTCTTGTAATATCAATCCCGGGCGGTACCTGACTTGAAATGAGACGAACAGCATGTTCGACCACATCGTGCAGTGATGTTGGAACAAAAGAGAACTCCTTTTCCCGTGAAAATTCCAGAAGTCCCTTTACAATATCTCTTGCTCTGTAAACCTCATGTTCGATATTAGTTAGCATTCTACCTGAAAATTCAGGGTCAGCATGATTCATCTCTTCAATGAGAATCTGACATGATGTTGAGATATTGTTTAATGGATTATTTAACTGATGAGCAATCCCAGATGTGAGAATACCGAGTGAAGAGAGTTTTTCTGCCTGAATTAACTGTTTTTGGTGCCGCTCCAGTTCTGCTATCATCCGGTTGTAGGCTTCCAGAACCCGCTGCGTTTCATCGTGTGGTTCTGTTACGGTAAATATTTCAAACTTTCCGTTAGCAATTCTAAGTGTTTTTTCTTCAATATCGCGTAATGGCTTGATGATTTTTTGAGTCATCACTGTAATTAAAAAAATTGCCAGTACTAACAACGTCAGCGCTGAGGAGACCATCTGGGTCTTTAAAGCGTTGATAATTTTAAGAATTTTTTCCCGTTCAAATACAACTAACTGTTGAGAGAGTTCAACAAGTTTTTTACCATCTTCACGCAGCTGCTCTTCAGCTTTTTTGTAGAGAGCTGACTTCTCTTTATGAGCGATCTGCTCTGCTATTTGGTCAATTGATTTGTTGTATGAGATAAATTTATTATAGAGCTTCTCAATCTCTGAAGTTCCTTCGAGATGCCTTAATTCTGGAGCAATCTTTTCTGCCATTCTGATGCCCTGGCTGAGATATCTCCTGTTCTCTTTTAAATCTTCATCAGCTCCGTAAAGCAGATAATTTTTTTCATATCTACGTATTTCAAGTATGATATTGCTCAAATCATCTGCAATTTCAACAACATGCTGTTTTTTTTCAATTTTATATAGATTCTGGTAGGAAACAGTTCCAGCCAGTCCTACTAACAGCAAACAGATCATCATTCCTACAGTGATTTTCTGACGGATATTAAGATGAAACATGTTGATCAATCCTATCTTTTTAATCGCTGAATCATTCCCATAACAGAATAGGTAAGCTGTGCAGCCGCAAAGTCAGATGCATGATCCCCTTTTACAGGGGCAAGTTCCACTATATCAAATCCTATAACCTCTCTTCCTGTGATACTCTTTTCAAGCAGAGTGAGCGTGTCGTGCCAACCAATCCCTCCTGGCACAGGTGTACCGGTTGCCCGGATTACAGATGGATCAAGCCCGTCAACATCCAAAGTTATGTAGATCTTCTCAGGAAATTCTGCTGGAAGAAGATTCTCAGGCAAACCTTTAAGGTATAGCTCCCGTGCATCAATAAAGGGGATCTTCTGCTCTCTTCTGAAGCTTACCTCTTCACTTGAGATTGCCCGTACACCCAGTTGAAACAGAGGGATTCCAAGCTCATCAACAGCACGACGCATCACACATGCATGGCTTAAACGGCTGCCTTCATAACTGTCTCTCAGGTCAGCATGAGCATCAATCTGAATAATACCAAATGGTTGGGGCTCAAGAGCATCCAGATGGTATGGATGAGAGGAGTAAGAGGCATGGGTGGTACCAGATGGTGCAGCCAGATGGTTTTTCAGTGCCCTCAAAGCTCCAAGTGTGACTGTATGCTCTCCTCCAAGCAGCACTGGAATGGCATTAAATGATAGCGCTCTTGTGACAGAGTTCTCAATCCTCTTAAGCACTGTTTCAGGATCACCCTTGCAGTCCACTGGCAAAGTGGTGTGGATCCCAGATTGGCTGACAAGATCTAACCCCTGTGAATCATCCCACGCCTCAAGCTGATCTGAAGCCTCAAGAATGGCCTGTGGGCCTGATGCTGTTCCACCCCCATAGGAGACAGAGAACTCCATAGGTGCAGGAATTACATGAAAAATGGAGAGATTTTCCCTATCTTCGACTATTTCTGATTCTAAAAATTTCAACTGTTTATGTCCTGGTCTCAATTGATTTTTCAAGGTTTTATTTTTTTATGTTTCAACTCTCTTTTCTCCCGTATTATAACCTGTTTTTGAAATCATGGTAATTAAATTTCCTGACCACTTCAACTTTTCTATCGTCTTTTCTGACAAGGGCAATAGATGGGAGTTGAACTCCGTTGAATGTATTGGTTTTTACCATAGTATATATGGCCATATCTGTAAAGAGGAGCTTTTCTCCAATATGGAGAGGTTCATCAAAGAGATACTCTCCTGCAACATCTCCGGCAAGGCAGGAGAGTCCGCCAATCCTGTAACAATACTGCTGTTTTTTCTCTGTCAGTGTCTCTGTTTTTGCTCTGCTCTTTTCTCTATTGTCATCAGAATTGATAAAGTGTGGTTTGAAGGAGTTAAGAATATGGGGACGATATGGCATTTCAAGAACATCTGGCATATGGGCAGGAATAGATGCATCAATGATGGCAATCTCCATATCGTTCTCTATGATATCAAGAACTGTTGAGACAAGGTAACCCGCATTGAGCGCAACAGCTTCACCAGGTTCAAGATAGACCTGTACCCCCCATCTCTGCTGAAAATCGTTTATGATCTTTTCAAGCAGCTCAATATTGTAGCCTGGCTTTGTTATGTGGTGGCCTCCACCAAAATTGATATATTGCATTTTGGGGATATATTTCCCAAAATTTGACTCCACTGCTCTGACAGTTCTATCCAGAGAGTCGGCATTCTGTTCACATAAGTTATGCCAGTGCAGTCCAGTTATATGATCAAGAAGCTCTTCTTTGAAACTGGCAAGTCTCACCCCGAGCCTTGAGCCTGGAGCACATGGGTCATAGATTGGAACTGCCCCCTCTGAGTGTTCAGGGTTGATGCGGATACCAAGGTCAATATTCCTCCCAAGCTCTGCTGCCCTCTGTTTCACTATATGGCTGAACCGTTCGAGTTGACCAAAGGAGTTGAAGATAAGATGATCTGTGGTTTCACACAGATCAAGTATGTCATTTTCAGAGTAGGCAGCAGCAAAGGTGTGTACCTCTTTCTGAAACTCCTCTCTGCCAAGTCTTGCCTCATTTGGAGAGCTTGCACAGATACCATCCAGACCACTTCGCAGAAGGGGGAAAGCACTGAACATGGAGAAACATTTCAGTGCAAGAAGAACCTTACAGCCTGTCTTCTCTCTTAACGATGACAGAATCTCAAGGTTGTTCTCAAGCAGAGTCTCATCCACAACAAAGCATGGGGTGATTATCTCCTCTGGACTGAAATTGAGGCTGGTGTAGTTCATCTGATCTCCATGACCTGCCAGGGAAGGCCATGTCTGTTCAAAGCATCCATAAAGGGGTCAGGATCAAACTGCTCCATGTTCCACACTCCAGGGGAGTGCCACTTTCTCTGGAGCATCATCATGGCTCCTATCATGGCAGGAACGCCAGTAGTATAGGAGATTGCCTGGGAACCCACCTCTTCATATGATGCCTCATGACTGCATATATTATAGACGAAAATGGTTTTGGATTGACCATCCTTGATCCCCTTCATCAGAGATCCAATACATGTACGGCCCTGTGTAAGCGGACCAAGGGAGGCAGGTTCAGGAAGTACTGCTTTTAGGAAATTGAGAGGAACAATTTTGTTTCCCTTGTACTCCACAGGATCAATTCTTGTCATGCCAACATTTTCCAGCACTCTCAGATGGGTAAGATACTGCTCTGAAAAGGTCATCCAGAATCTAGCTCTCTTGAGCCCCTTCAGGTGTAAGACCAGAGATTCCAGCTCCTCATGATACATGAGATAACATTTTTTAGGGCCGATTCCTTCTGGAAAGTTGTAGTTCATTGACCACGACAGAGGATCTGTCTCCACCCACTCCCCATGATCCCAGAATCGACCTCGCTGGGTTATTTCACGGATATTGATCTCAGGGTTGAAATTTGTGGCAAAGTGCTGTCCGTGATCCCCTGCATTGCAGTCAATGATATCCAGCTCATGTATCTCATCAAAGTGATGCTTCTGTGCCCATGCGCAAAACACATTGGTCACACCGGGATCAAACCCTGAACCCATAAGGGCCATGATCTTCTTCTCCCTGAACCTCTCCTGATATGCCCACTGCCATCTGTATTCAAATTTTGCCTCATCCGGTGGCTCATAGTTGGCTGTGTCCAGATAGTCAACACCAGTTGCCAGACATGCATCCATCAGCGGAAGATCCTGATAGGGCAGAGCAAGGTTGACTACAAGGTCGGGTCTGATCTTCTGGATAAAGGCAATCGTCTCCTCTACATTATCTGCATCAAGCGCTGCTGTCATGACAGTTCTCCCACTTCTTCTGAGGACATCTGCCGCAATGGCATCGCATTTTGATTTTGTCCGGCTTGCAAGAACAATTTCTGAAAAAACTTCTGGAATCTGTGCACACTTATGGGTGGTGACACTTCCCACCCCTCCAGCTCCAACGATCAA
>Ga0209800_10001204_pt1 | contig 28905 bp, 29 predicted proteins | sample Higcelweek8metaG_FD_187174 | JGI IMG/M metagenome (GOLD analysis project Ga0209800, IMG submission 187174) | Freshwater pond sediment microbial communities from the University of Edinburgh, under environmental carbon perturbations - High... | ecosystem: Environmental > Aquatic > Freshwater >...
GAATCAAGTCTCGCAGTGCCTGCCGTTCCATTGCCTGCATCTTTGAGAGAGGGCCTTTGCGCTTTCGAGCTTCCATCTCGACATCCAATCAGTGAAGGTCGAATTATATGATTTCGGCAACACCCTCTTTGCGACAAAGAAAGTTACCCGCGCAAAGCGCGGAAGCTTTGCAGTTGCGTTTTAAGCTTTTGAAATGTCGATTCGCGACTCGCGTCGCTCCCACAGGAAAGCGGGAGTCGCCGCCCCGTCCGGGCAGAAGAATCCAACAAGCAAGACACAACACCACCCACCCGGCGATAATCCCCCCATGCGCACCCTCAAGATCGCCACCCGCAAAAGCCCGCTCGCCCTGTGGCAGACCGAGCACGTCGCCGCGCTGCTGCGCGCGCTGCATCCCGATATCGACGTCCAGCTGATCCCGATGTCCACCCGCGGCGACGAGGTACTGGATCGGTCGCTGTCGGCGGTCGGCGGCAAGGGCCTGTTCCTCAAGGAACTCGAACTGGCGATGCTGCGCGGCGACGCGGACTGCGCGGTGCATTCGCTGAAGGACGTGCCGATGGACCTCGACGGCCCGTTCGCGCTGCCGGCGATCCTGGAGCGCGCGGATCACGCCGATGCCTTTGTCAGCAACCATTACGACGGCATCGCTGCGCTGCCGCCCGGCGCGCGGGTCGGCAGTTCGTCGCTAAGGCGTCAGGCGCAACTGCGCGCGCTGCGGCCGGATCTGGAGCTGGTCGATCTGCGCGGCAACGTCAACACCCGGCTGTCGAAACTGGATGCCGGCGAATACGACGCGATCCTGCTCGCGTGCGCGGGCCTGCAGCGGCTCGGATTCGACAGCCGCATCCGCGCGCGTCTGGATGCGCCGGAGTGGCTACCCGCGCCGGCGCAGGGCGCGATCGCGGTGGAATGCCGCGACGACGATGCCGCGACACACGCATTGTTCGCAGCCTTGAATCACGCGCCGACGCGACGCTGCGTCGAAGCCGAGCGCGCGATGAACCGCGCGCTGCACGGCAGCTGTCAGGTGCCGGTCGCGGCGTTCGCGCAGCTGCGCGCGGACGGTTCGCTGCATCTCGCCGGCCTCGTCGGCTCGGTCGCCGACGGCCGCGCGGTGCGCAGCGAAGCGGTGGGCGATGATGTCGATGCGCTGGGACAACAGGTCGCGCAGCAGTTGCTGGATCTGGGTGCGGGCGAGTTCATCGCCTGACGCTGGCGCATTCGCTGTATGTGGGAGCGACGCAAGTCGCGATAGGCCCTGCGGAAACCTTCGTTCGACTGATCGTTTGGTGCCGTATCGATCTCTCGGTTGAAGCGTCGCGACTTGCGTCGCTCCCACAAAGGTAAAGGTTCGCGGGATTCAGTAATACAACATCACCAGATGCTTCGCCTCGGCGAAGAACAACCAGCGCTCCACGAACGCGCCCAACTGGAACGACACCGCACCCACCCACAGCAAGGCGGTCGCGTCGCCGTGCGGCAGCAGCCATACCGGCAGTGCGCACAGGGCGGGAATCAGCGCGAACAGGACCGCAGAAACGACGCGCAGCGTCTTCGCGTGCTTGCGCGCGACGACGAAGCCCATTTCGCGGGTCAGGTAATTCGATTCGGTATGCGGTCGCTCGAACGTCGAGACCGTGCGCCCCGGCAGGCCGACCGCGTCGCCGGTGTCGAGCGGCAGCGGGTCGCGGTCGATCGCGCGCCAGTACGCGCGCTTGACCAGCCACAGCGCGATGGCGCCGATGACGATGCCCGCGCCGACGATGTTCGGCGCATCGAGCGTGGTGCCGGCGAACGGCCCGAACAGCAGGCCGCCGCCGAGCGCGGCGAACAGCAGGTAACCCGGCACCACCAGCGGATGCCGCCATGCCGGAATCGGTTTGAGCGAGGCGTAGATCATCGCCGTGCAATACAGCGCGACGACACAGCCGATCGCCAGCGCGGCCGCAGCCAGGCGCGTCGGCCAGCCGGCGCCTGTCAGCCACATCACGGCGAAAAGCGTCGCAGCGAAGGCGAAGCACGCGATCGCGGCCACGCCCTCGCGCGACATCCACGAACTGCGCCACTGCGAGAACGCGCGCCAGACCCGCGCGGGTTTGCCCAGATGCCACAGCGATGCGATGACGCCGACGGCGACCAGCGCCGCGCCGGCGAGCAGTCCGAACATCCAGCCCAGGCCGTCGAACCATTCGGGCTTGTCGCCCAGCGCGATGCGCAGCGCGAGCCAGAACCACAGGCCGAAGCCGGTGCCGGACAGGGTGGTGAAGAACAGGACGGAGAAGGCGGGGTGCATCAGCGGGCTTCCGGAGCCATGAAATCGCGCAGCGAGCGACCGAAGAACAGGTAGCCGACGTTGAACAGCGCTGCGACAGCGAGCGCAGCGTAGATCAAGGATGCCGTCGGCGATGTCTGCGAAGCGCGGAAAAACCAGATGCAGCACATCAGTGCGCCGAAAAGATTGCCGAGCATCCACAGCGGGACGGCGATCCTGTTTCCCCGCACGACTCCGACGATCAGAATCGACACCATCGTGAAGCGCAGTGCCCTCGGCAACCCGGGTGCCGTGAAGAACAGCCAGCCCTCGAATGCCAGATAACTCAATGCCGGGATTGCGAGCGGCAGCGGTGGCCTGCGGCCCATGACTGTCATCGCGACAACACCCTGTCGATCCAGCGCAGCAGCGGCGGCAATGCGGCGGTGTCGAGCGCTTCGTCGTGCGACACGGGCTTCGCCGCTTCGGCATCGCCAGCGCGGCGCGGCCGCTGCGGCAGATAGCGGTTGACCGGGTTGTAGCCGAGCTCCGGCATCAGCGCGACGCCGTCGCGTTCGGCGACGAGTTTCGAGACCTTCGACTCGGGATCGCCGAGGTCGCCGAAATGCCGGGCGCCGGTCGGACAGGCCTGCACGCACGCGGGTTGGCGTTCGCTTTCCGGCAGGTTGTCGTTGTAGATGCGGTCGACGCAGAGCGTGCACTTCTTCATGACGCCTTCGACCGCGCTGTATTCGCGCGCGCCGTACGGGCAGGCCCACGAACACAGTTTGCAGCCGATGCATTTGTCCTCGTCGACCAGCACGATGCCGTCCTCGGCGCGCTTGTAGCTGGCGCCGGTGGGGCAGACGGTCACGCAGGCCGGGGTCTCGCAGTGCAGGCAACTGCGCGGAAAGTGGAGGGTGGTGGCGGGTTGCGCCTGTGTCGAACCGCAGCCGGCGGTCGCCGCCACCTCGTAACTGTGGATCCGGTTGAACCACACACCCGACGGATCCTTGCCGTAGGGCTGCTCATCGGTGAGCGGTCCGGCGATGCCGCCCGCGTTCCACTGCTTGCAGCTGACCGCGCAGGCGTGGCAGCCGACGCAGGTGTCGAGATCGATCACCAGGCCGAGTTTCACTTTCGACGGCGGCGGCAGGTCGGTCATGTGCGTTCGTTTCCCGTCAATATCCAGAGGCCGATCGCCACCGCGCCGAGCGTCATCGCGAACAGCGGCGCGATGCCGAGCAACCCGAACAACCCATCCTCGCCCGCGGCATTGTCGCCGAAACCGCGTTCCGCGCCGGTGACGATCGCCCACAGCAGCAACAGGCTGCCGATCTTGCCCAGCGCGATGCAGCTCCAGCCGGCGATGCGCCGCGCGTGCATGCGTCTCGCGGCGATCATGCGTCGTGGTGTGGCGGTGGAGGCTGGCGGCAGATCGGTCATCGGTCCGGTCGCTCAGAACGGGAAGTAGCGCGGAATCAGCACGACCGCCATGACCCAGAACAGCAGGTTCAGCGGAACGCCGATCTTCGGGAAGTCGGAGAAACGATACCCGCCGGCGGTGTAGACCATGGTGTTGGTCTGGTAACCGACCGGCGTGGCGAAACTGGTCGACGCCGCGAAGGCCACGGCCACCAGGAACGGCTTGGTGTCCACGCCCAGCGCGTCGGCGGCGGAGATCGCGATCGGCACCACCAGCACCGCGGCGGCATTGTTGCTCATCACTTCGGTCATCAGCGCGGTGAGCAGATAGATCACCGCCAGCGTCGCCAGCGGGCCGTAACCGCCGATCCAGCCCAGCGCGTTGTGCGCGACCCAATCGGCGCCGCCGGAATTCTGCAGCGCGATGCCCAGCGGCAGCACGCCGGCGAGCAGCACGATCACGCGCCAGTCGATCGCGGCGTACGCCTCCTCGGGTTCCAGGCAGCGCAGGATCACCAGCGCGGCGCAGCCCAGCAGCGACGACGCCACGATCGGCATCCAGCCCAGCGCCGCCGCACCGATCGCGGCGGTGAGCACCAGCATCGAAAGCACCGCACGGCGGGTGTCGATCCTCGGCTGCGCGCGCTGTCCCAGCAGCACCACCGCCGGATTCGTACGCAGTTCTTCCAGCGCGGCCGCGCCGGCATCCACCAGCAGCACATCGCCGACCGCCAGCGGGATATGGTCGACGCGCTGGCGCGGCGTGGCGCCGCTGCGCTGCAGGCCGTGCACGCGCATTCGATAGACATGGCCGAAGCGCAGCTGCGCGAGCGATTTTCCGGCCAGCGGCGAGCCGGGCGCGATCATGACTTCGGCATGCACGCGCGCTTCTTCGGGGTTGCCGCCCAGATCGCGTGCGACCGTGTCGTGCTCCAGCTGCAGTTGCTTGCGCACGCGCTGGATCTCGGTCCACTCGCCGCGGATCAACAGGCGGTCGCCGGCGGCGATGGTTTCGCTGCGCGGGTTGGACAGCAGCAGGCCGTCGCGCGCCACCTCCAGCAGGAAAGCGTCCTTGGTGGCGGTGGGAAGTACGGTGTTTCCCATGCGTCCGATCGCGGGCGATTTTTCGGTCACCCGCAGCTCCACCAGATAGCGGCCGCGATGATCGTCGTCTCCGCCGCTGGGGATGCCCAGGTCGGGCAACAGGAAGCGCTGGGCGACCATCATGTAGAGCATGCCCGCCGCCACGAACCACAGCCCGAGCGCGCTGAATTCGAACAGCGAGAAACCCGGCTGCCCGGCCTGCCGCGCCAGCGAGTCGACCAGCAGGTTGGTCGAGGTGCCGATCAATGTGCAGACGCCGCCGAACTGCGCCGCGAACGACAGCGGGATGAGGAATTTCGACGGCGAACGGCCGCGCGAGACGGTCGCGGCGATCACCAGCGGCAGCAGGACCGCGACGATCGCGGTGTTGTTGATGAACGCCGAGGAGAATGCCGCCAGCGCCATCATCACCAGGGTCATCAGCCACGACCAGCGCACGCGCGCCAGCAGGTCGCCGACGCTCTGCAGCACGCCGCTGCGCTGCAGGCCGGCACTGAGTACGAACATCGCGGCGACCGTGATGGTGGCCGGGCTGCTGAAGCCCGACAGGGCTTCGTTCGGCCTGACGACGCCGAACACCAGCAGACTGCCCAGCACCAGCAGTGCGACGACATCGACCGGCCATTTCTCGCTGACGAACAGCGCCACCGCGCCGCCCAGCACGAGCAGCGTAATGAGCAGGTCGGCGTTCATGCGTGATCCTTGCGGCGCATCGCCGCGCCATAGCGCAGCGGCGCGTTGTCGGCGGCATCGCTGGCGACCGGCAGGAACTGCGGCGCGCTGATGCCGGCGCTGTCGGCCTTGCGGATCGATACGCGCAGATCGAACCACGCCGCCTGCCCGGTGACCGGATCGGCGTTGGCGTAATCGCCGCGCGGGGTGATGTCGGAGATCAGGTGATTGAGCAGGAAGCCTTTCTCGGCTTCCGGCGCATTGTTCGCGAGTTTCCACGCGCCCTTGCGTTTGCCGATCGCGTTCCAGGTCCACACCGTGTCCGCCTGCACGTTGCCGGCGAACTTCGCCTGCACGGTGATGGTGCCGTGATGCGAGGACACCTCGATCCAGTCCTCGTCGGCGATGCCGTAGCGCGCGCCGGTGTCGGGATGCAGATACAGCCAGTTGCGCGCGGTGATCTGCCGCAGCCACGCGTTCTGCGAACCCCAGGCGTGATACATGAACATCGGTCGTTGGGTCAGCGCCGACAGCGGGAAAGTCTCGCCGCTGGTCTGCGCGCCTTCGAAGGGTTCGTACCACATCGGCAACGGATCGAAGTATGTCGCCACCCGTTCGCGATGCTCGTCCGGCGGCTGCTGCGCGCCGTGTCCTTGCGCGGCGAGGCGGAATTTCTGCAGCGTTTCCGAATACAGCTCCAGCACCACCGGTGCGGTCGTCGCGATGAAGCCGAAGCGATGCGCCCACTGCAGATAATCGCGGTTCGCCATCTTGTAATAGCGCGCCGATTCCGGGATCGGCGCATGCCAGAAGCCGCCGTGTTCGATGTAGCGCTGCAGTTGCTCGGGATTCGGCTGGCCCTTGCCGGTTTCGCTGCCGTCGGCGCCTCGCCAGCCGGCGAGCAGGCCGACGCCCGGCGCGCGTTCGTGGCGGGTGATGTAGTCGGCATAGTCGCGATACGCGGGCATACCGTCCGCATCGGTCATGCCAGGCAGACCGAGGCGCGCGCCCAGATCCAGCAGCACCGACTGGAAGCCGCGCACGTCGCGCGGGCGGCCGTCGCTGCCGAGCTGTGTCGCCGGATCGAACACCGGATGCCGGATCGCGTCGGACGCGCCATCGGCATCCGAGATCGGCCGGTCGAGCAGGCTGATCGCGTCGAAGCGTTCGAGGTACGTGGTATCGGGCAGCACCAGGTCGGCGTAGGCCACCATCTCGCTGGCGTAGGCGTCGCTGTAGATGATCCGCGGGATTTTGTATTCGCCGCCGGCGTCCTTGTCGGTGAGCCAGTGGATGGTCTCGCGCGTGTTCATCGCCGAGTTCCAGCTCATGTTCGCCATGAACATCAACAGCGTGTCGATCCTGTACGGGTCGCCGCCGTGCGCGTTGCGGATCACCGTATGCAGCAGGCCGTGCGCGGACAGCGGGTACGACCACGAGAACGCATGATCGATGCGCCGCGGCTGGCCGTGCTGGTCCACGACCAGATCTTCCGGCCCGTGGACGAAACCCAGCGGCGCGGCGTCGAGCGTGCCGTTCTCGCGACGCAGTTTGCCGGGGCGATTCGCGGGCGGCACCGGCTTCGGGAACGGCGGCTGATAGCGGAAGCTGCCCGGCGCATCCACCGCACCCAGCAGCATCTGCAGTACGTGCAGCGCGCGGCAGGTGTGGAAGCCGTTGCTGTGCGCGCTGATCCCGCGCATCGCGTGCATCGACACCGGGCGGCCGACCATTTCGCTGTGTTCGCGGCCCCAGCTGTCGGTCCACGCGATGGGTAGACTGAAGTTGCTGTCGAACGCGGCTTCCGCGAGTTCGCGCGCGATGCGGCGGATGGTGTCGGCGGGGATGCCGCAGCGTTCGCTGACCGCATCGGGCGAATACTGCGGGTCGAGATAGCGTTCGGCCAGCCGTTGGAAGACGGGGATGGCGATGCGGCCATCGGGCAGGGTGTATTCGCCGACGACGGCGGGGTGGATGTCGGTGGTGTTGGCGGGTGCAAAACCCCTCTCCCCCCGGAAGAGGGGTTGGGGAGAGGGTTCGGAGGATTGTGAAGCGTCGTCTGCAGTCGAACCCTCACCCCCCCCAGCCCCTCTCCCGATGGGAGAGGGGAGCACAGCGCACAGCGCATTCCCCGCCTCATCCCGCGCGAACAAGCCATCATCCGCGCCGCCGGGATTGCGGATCACCAGCCAGTGCGCGTTCGCGTAGCGCACCAGGTAATCCAGATCGATGCGGTCGCTACGCAGCAGTTCGTGGATCAACGCGAACGCGAACAGGCCGTCGGTGCCGGGGCGGATGCCGATCCATTCGTCGGCGATCGCGCCGTAGCCGGTGCGCACCGGATTGACCGCGACGATCTTGGCGCCGCGCGCCTTCAGTTTGCCCAGGCCGATCTTGATCGGGTTGGAGTCGTGGTCTTCGGCCACGCCCCACAGCATCAGATAGCGGGAGTGTTCCCAGTCGGGTTCGCCGAATTCCCAGAAACTGCCGCCGATGGTGTACAGCCCGCCCGCGGCCATGTTCACCGAGCAGAAACCGCCGTGCGCGGCGTAGTTCACGGTGCCGAACTGCTGCGCCCACCAGCCGGTGAGCGCCTGCGACTGGTCGCGGCCGGTGAAGAACGCCAGTTCGTCGGGATTGCGCTCGCGGATCGGCTTCAGCCATGAGGTCGCGAGCGCCAGGGCTTCGTCCCACTCGATCTCGCGGAATTCGCCGCTGCCGCGTTCGCCGGTGCGCAGCAGCGGCTTGCGCAGCCGGGCCGGCGAGTAGTGCTGCATGATCCCGGCCGACCCCTTGGCGCAGAGCACGCCCTTGTTGACCGGATGGTCGGGGTTGCCCTGGATGTAGCGGATCTGCCCGTCCTTGATCCACACGCGGATGCCGCATCGGCACGCGCACATGTAACACGTGGTGGTCTTGAACTCGTCGCCCGGCGAGGGCGAGAGATCGATCTTCGGTTCTTTCATTCGAAAGAACCTGCTTGGCGGCGCGCCGCCCGCGATCGGGCGGGCGCACACACACACGTGGTGGTCTTGAACGCGTCGCCCGGCGAGGGCGACAGGTTCAGACTCGGCTCGTTCGGCGGTCGCGATGACATCCGGTCATTGTGCCTGCCGGATGTGCCGGCAGGCGAGCGTCGATTGCGGAATCGCGATAACGACTGCCGCCGGTTTACTTCGGCGGCTCGATCCTGATGGCCGGATCGTTGAAGCGCGAATAGACGATGGTCATCGTGCTGGCGCCCTTGCCGGCGTTGCCCGTGGTTTCGATCTTGATCGGGTAATTGTCCGGGCCGACCCACAGCAGCGTGCTGGTCGGCGGATTGCCGGTGGTCTGCGTCATCCGGTACTTCTTCGCCGGCTTGCCGTTCAGCGTTTCCACGCCCAGCGCCTCGATCCGCATCTTGTCGATCTCGCGGAAGCAGCGGTCGGTCTCGCGCCATTGGCTGACGGTACCCTTGGGCATGGGCACGCGCATGGTGCGGCCGTCGATGGTCATGTACATGACGTCGCCGATCACGTACTGGGTGCCCATCGGCATCTGCATGCGATAGCGGTTCGGGGCGACGAAATCCATCTCCATCTTCGGCATGCGCTTGTCGCTGTTCGTCATGGTGACGTGATAGCTGCGCAACGCCAGGAACTTGACGCTCAGGGCCTTCAGGTCTTCCTTCGGGCCGGCCCACGCGGCCGTGGTAGCGAACAGTGAGAGCGGCAGGAGCAGCCAGCCGACGCGGCGGGCGATGGCGGGTCCAGGCGAGGGCATGGGCAGGGACATGAGCGGGCTCCGGAGCAGTGCGGGCGGTGATGACTTGAGCGGAAATTGCGCGGCAGACCGGCCAGGGGCTTCAGCGCGATGGGCCGCCGACGAATTCGATATCGCCGAACCAGGTGGTGGTGGATTCGCCGGTCTGGTCGGTATCCACGCCCACCGATACGCCGATGATCCGCGGCGGGGCGACATTGAAGGCCCGGCGGTAATCCTCGATCACATCGCGCTGCAGCGACTGCCAGCGGCCCACCTGCGCGCTGCCGCTGCTCGCGACCACCAGCGCCATCAGCGGCGTCTGTGGACTGTCCATGATCGTGTTCACCGGATGGCGGTTGTCCCAGACGTAGCACAGCGCGGCCGACGGCACCTGCTTGCCCTGCCGGGCGCGGTCGAACTTCAGCCGCGTGCGCTCCTTCAGCGGCAGCGTCTCGGGATCGCGGTCGAAGAACACGCACAGCCGCGCCGCGTAGTCGTCGCTGTCCTTGCGGGCCATGTCGGCGCCTTCCAGCACCCGCTGGGTGCGCCAGCGCCAGCGTATGGTCGGCGTGTTCGCGGGATCGGCGAACAGGCCGTGGCGCAGCGACGAGGCCGAACCATCGGCGCGGGCGCGCAGCACGATGGTGCCGTTGTCCAGCACCAGGTCGTAGAAGGTCTGGCGCTCGACCTTGGGAACGGTCTGCAGCGCCCAGCCGGGCGGTGCGGTGCCCGCGAGCGGGCCGGACGAGAACGGCGTGGGCCGCAGCATCGGCTGGGCGGGTTTGGGCGGCTGTTCGCTGCGCTGCGTGCGCTTCGCGGCAGACACCGGCATGGCGACCAGCCCTGCGGCGAGCAGGCCCGCGGCGACCGCGGTGCGAACGCGACGGCCCGATGTGTTCCCCTTGCTCATCCTGTGCGGTTCCTGTGGTGGCCGGTCGGGCGAAGGCGCATAGGCGAACACGGCGCCGCGACGCTGTCCAGTCCGCCCGCACCTCCGGACCCGACGATGCGACCGCCCGGTCGCATCCGTTGCGACCCCGCTGCGGTACGCTGTCGGACTGCACAGGGGCGCATGACCGCCTGCCCCGGCATCCGCCATAATCGAGCACATGGACCGTTACGAACGCATTCTTTCCCTGCACCGCATCCTGAAGAGCGCCCGATATCCGGTAACGGTGAAGCGCCTGCAGGACGAGCTAGAGTGCTCGCGCGCCACCGCCTATCGCGACCTCGCCTTCCTGCGCGACGCGCTGATGGCGCCGATCATGGGCGACGGTGAAGCGGGCTTCCGCTACGACCCCAACGAGGGCGAGCGCTTCGAACTGCCCGGGCTGTGGCTGAATTCGGAAGAGTTGCATGCGCTCCTCGCCGCCCAGCAACTGCTCAGCCGCACCGGTGGCGGCGTGCTGTCCTCGGCGCTGGCGCCGCTGCAGCAGCGCATCGAAAAGCTGCTGGAGGAACACGCCCCCGGCAAGCGCTGGCCGGTCGAGCGCGTACGCGTCATCCCGCACCGCACCCGCACCATGGACGAACAGGTGTTCCGCATCGTCTGTTCCACGGTGCTGGAGCGCAGGCAGCTGAATTTCGACTACCGCGCGCGCTCCACCGACGAAAAGACCCGCCGCGTGGTCTCGCCGCAACGCATCACCCACTACCGCGGCAACTGGTATCTCGACGCCTACGACCACGATCGCGACGCGCTGCGCAGCTTCTCGGTCGATCGCATCGCCACCGCGCGCATGCAGGACACGCCTGCGCGCGACGTTCCGGACAACGAACTCAACGACCATCTCGCCGGCAGCTACGGCATTTTCTCGGGCGCGCCGAAGGGCTGGGCCACCATCGTCTTCAATCCGAAGATCGCGCGCTGGGTCGCCGACGAGCACTGGCATTCGCAGCAGCAGGACCGCTTCCTGCCCGACGGCCGTTTCGAACGCAAGGTTCCCTACAGCGCCCCGCGCGAACTGCTGATGGACATCCTGCACTACGGCCCGGACGCGGAAATCGTCGAGCCTTCGTCGCTGCGCGAGCAGATGAAGTCGATGCTGGAACTTGCGGTGAGCAATTACCAGAAGTAAGTGCGAGCCAGTCGCCGGCTTCGAAAGCGCAAGGAGTTTGAGCGTTTTCGTGGCTTTTGTAGGATGGGTTGAGCGAAGCGATACCCATCATGCCCTGTCAGAACAACGAATCTCCATCAATCGTTTCGTTCCCCGGCACCGGCACCGGGAATATCCATCATGCACGCCCAATCCGCCGGCAGATCGCCTTTCGCGATGTAACGGTGAATCGACGAATGCGGCCAATCCGAAGCCCGTTCCACATATCCATGTTTGACGGGATTGATGTGGATGTAGTCCACATGCCTTTGCATATCGTGCTCGTCGCGGATTTCATGTTCCCAATAGCGGCGTTGCCAGATGCCGCGCTCGCGCTTGACGACACGGCTGGCCGACCGTGCTTCAGTGTCGGGTAATCCTCGCGAAAATCGCGTTTTGATCAGGCGCCAACGCAGGGCATAGTCCGCATCGTCCGGCGGCAGCGTCCATATCGCATGCATATGTTCGGGCAATACGACGATCGCATCGATGGTGAACGGATGTGCAGCCGAGACCGCTCTAAACGCTTCCCGCAACAAGTCGACATGTTGAATCAGAAGATTATTGCGGCGGTCGGCCAGATTGGCCGTGAAGAAAAATGTGCTGCCAGGCTTCCAGCTGCGTCGATAGTTGGTCATGTGCAGAGATCATGCGTTTGCGCGAAAAGCGATGGGTATCGCTTCGCTCAACCCATCCTACCCGGCTGCGTTGTTGCGGTTCACGGTGCGGGGCTCAGTTCATAGGACGCATGGAACGGCTTGCCCGCCGCAACCGGCAGCCGTGCCGAAGTGAGGTTCCGGTCCAGACAGGTCGCGAACGGCGAGTCGTCGTTGCGCCAGATGCGCTCGGCGACGCCGCTCACGCCGACCCTGACGACGATGGTGAACGGCGCGAACGTGCTCTTGGCCGGTCCGCAGGCATCCAGCGCAGCGGTCAACGCCTTGCCCTGCGCTTCGACCAGCGCCGCGCTGTCCTTCGGGCTGAGCAGCGCTTCGTACTCGTCGGCGCGCGCCTTGGCCTGCGCGAACGAGGTGTCGGCGCTGGCGAGTTGCGCAGCCAGAAGCAGGATATGGAGCATGATGTCGTCTCTCGGGGGAGGGCTGCCGATGATGCCGCAGCGGGTCTCGCCGTGTATGAATCATCCTGCCGTCGCAGCATACGGCCGGTGCGTGTAGTACTTCGGTATGCGATCCACGCGGACATGCAGCCAGGCCACGCCGGCGCCTGCGGTGCTCAACCACAAAGGCGTGTCGGAGAGATTCCGCAGCACGGTGTCGGCGACGCGGCGCCACAATGCATCCACCTGGGTTTCCGGTGCATTGCGCAGGAACGCGGCGAAATGCGGATAAGCGGATGGTGCAGCGATGCTGCGCGGCACGATCAGCTCGGAAGTCCTGCCCAGATTGGGCACCACGGCGACGACATCGTTGCCCGCATCGGTGAAGTGCGAGGCGAAGACATCGGGCTCTGCTTTCCTTTCGAGCCCGGGGTCGTCGATCAGCACGAACTCGAAGGGACGCGTTGCCCGAGTCCGGTCGAGAGTGGGCGTTTCCCAGCGGAACGCCTCATATCCGCTCTCGGCCAGCAGGCGGGTCATGAAACTGCGAAAGCTTCCATCCGTCGCAAGCAACTCGATGGCACGCAGGAAATCCAGAGCGTTCGAGCTTTCAGAGATCAGATATCGCGTGCCGCGGCCGGAGGGCAGAGGTTCGCGGGCGTGGGTCCACAGATGCATTCAGGCTGCCTGTATTCGGAAGTCTGAGGGCGACTCTATATCCATACATTGTGTGCCGATGTGGTTCGACCTGCCGTCGTCGCAGCCCCTGAGACCCGCGCCCGCAACACTGGCCTCCAGCCCAACCGGAGCGCCGTCATGTCCCAGCATCAGTCGTCGTCCATGTCTCTCCTCGAACAGGCCCTGCTCGGTGCGATCGCGCTGGCGCTGGTGGCGATGCTGTCGCTGCCGGCGGCGCGCGGGGTCAGCGATACCTTCGGCTGGCTGCCGTTCTGGCTGCTGGCGTTGCCGTTGAGCGCATGGGGCGTCGCCCGGGCGCTGCGGCAGCGCAGCCAGCGCCGGCGGGTCCTGCCGATGGCCACGATCCATCCGATCCGCGCGAAATCCGTGCCCGGTCGGCGCGAGGCGATGCCGCGGGCGGCCTGAGCGCGCGGCTGGGAGCGCCGACGGAAGGCGTCGAGAGCGGGAAACCGGGCGGGACCTCCGGCAGAGCGGAGGCCGGGCAGGCTGTGCTAGCGTGGCGGCCCCTGCCGTCCCCATGTCCCGGACCCCCGCATGCCCAAGCATTCGCATGTCTGCCTCGCCGTCGCGCTCGCCCTTGCCGGGGTTTCGGCGACTGCCGCGACCCTCGCCGCGACTCCCGCCCCCGCCTCCAAGCCGACCATGCCCACAACCACTGCCGCTTCCGCCGCCGACCCCTTCCTCTGGCTCGAAGGCGTCGAGGACGCGAAGGCCCTCGACTGGGTGCGCGAGCGCAACGCCAAGGCCGAAGCCGAGATCGGCAATGCGCCCGGCTTCCAGAAGCTCGAAGCCGACCTGCGCGCGATCCTCGATTCCGACGCGCGCATCCCGGGCGTGGAGAAGATCGGCGGCTATTACTACAACCTGTGGAAGGACAAGGACCACCCGCGCGGGCTGTGGCGGCGCACCACGCTGGTCGAATACCGCAAGGCGGAACCGCAGTGGGAAACGGTGATCGATCTCGACGCGCTGAACGTCGCCGAGAACGAGAACTGGGTGTGGCACGGCGTCGAATGCCTCAAGCCGAAGTACGAACGCTGCATCGTCGCGCTGTCGCGCGGCGGCGCTGATGCCGACGTCAGCCGCGAATTCGATCTCGACACCAAGACCTGGGTGGCCGACGGCTTCTCGCGTCCGGAAGCGAAGGGCGGCCTGCAGTGGGTCGACATCGACACCGTGTATGTCTACACCGACTTCGGTACCGGCTCGCTGACCGGGTCCGGTTACCCCCGCGTCGTCAAGGAATGGAAGCGCGGCACGCCGATGGAGTCGGCCAAGGTCGTGTACGAAGGCAAGCCGCAGGACATGTACATCGCCGCGTACCGCGATCTCACCCCGGGGTACGAGCGCGATTTCGTCAGCCGCACCATCGCCTTCTACAACGACGAACTGCTGCTGCGCGGCAAGGACGGCAAGCTGGTCAAGATCGACGTGCCCAATTCGTCGAAGAAAGCGGTGCACAACCAGTGGCTGACGGTCGAACTGCGCGAGCCGTGGAAGCTCAAGGAGCGCACCTACGAGGCCGGCTCGCTGCTGGTGATCGATTTCGACAAGTTCATGGCCGGCAACCGCGAATTCGATGTCGTGTTCCTGCCCGACGAGCACACCTCGTTGTCCGAATACGTCTGGACCAAACAACATCTCGTCCTCAACCTGCTCAGCGACGTGAAGAGCAAGGTGCGGGTGATGACGCCCATCGGCGAGGGCAGCTGGCGCCAGAGCCTGCTGGTCGGCGCGCCGGCGGTGGGCACCGTGGGCATCGGCGCGGTGGATGTCGACAACAGCGACGCGCTGTGGATGACCACCACCGATTTCCTCACCCCGACCACGCTGTCGCTGGTCGAGATCGGCCAGCAGCCCGAAAAGCTCAAATCGATGCCGGCGTTCTTCGACGCCAGCGGCATGGTCACCGAGCAGCAGTTCGCCACCTCGAAGGACGGAACGAAGGTGCCGTACTTCGTCGTCCGCCCGAAACACGTGCTGATGAACGGCAGCACGCCCACGCTGTTGTGGGGCTACGGCGGTTTCGAGGTGTCGTACACCGCCACCTACAACTCGATGATCGGCCGCGGCTGGCTGCAGCAGGGCGGCGTGTTCGTGCTCGCCAACATCCGCGGCGGTGGCGAATACGGCCCGGCTTGGCACCAGGCCGCGCTCAAGGCCAACCGCCACAAGGCCTATGAGGATTTCGCCGCGATCGCCGAAGATCTGTTCGCGCGCAACATCACCTCGCCCAAGCGCCTCGGCGCGCAGGGCGGCAGCAACGGCGGCCTGCTGATGGGCAACATGATCGTGCAGTACCCGCACCTCTTCGGCGCGGTGGTCTGCCAGGTGCCGCTGCTGGATATGAAGCGCTACAGCCACCTGCTGGCCGGCGCCTCGTGGATGGCCGAATACGGCGACCCGGACACCAAGGACTGGGAATTCATCAAGACCTTCTCGCCCTACCATATGCTGAAGGAAGGCACCGAATACCCGCCGGTGCTGTTCACCACCTCCACCCGCGACGACCGCGTCCACCCCGGCCACGCGCGCAAGATGATGGCGAAGATGGAAGCGATGAACGCCGACGTGCGCTACTACGAAAACATCGAAGGCGGCCACGGCGGCGCCGCCAACAACCAGCAGGAGGCGCATATGCGCGCGCTGGCCTATACCTTCCTTTGGCAGCAATTGTCGAAGTGACGTAGGGCGGGCTCAAGCCCGCCATTGCGATGCATCCGATCGCGTCGCGCGTCGATCGACACCAGAATGGCGGCCATTGGCCGCCATTTTTTTTCTTGAAATCCGATTTCAATCCGCGATGAAATCGCCGCCTCAGCAAAAAAGAGTTCCAGGCATTTTGCTTCCGGGCAGGGATGCACGAATCGCATGCTCGCCATTGCGCAGCATCAGAGCGATTCACGTACGCATGGCCCATCGCAATCGCTTGTCGCAGCGCAACATCTTTCGGAAACGCAACGCAACCCGATAAGAAATAAACCACGGTGCTGGCTGATGCGTGGATGCAATGCAGATGCCGGAACTGAGATGGAATTTCAAAAAAAACCGCATCCGATCCGTGCATTCATCGAAATAGCGGAGGCTTCAGCGAAGGTTTAGCGAAATCAATCGTTTCGTCATGTGCATGCACGTAAAGTCCGGGTCGCTCGTGGCAGCGCCAAACATCATCGTCAGCCGCACGACAGCATCGCAAGAAGATGCCGGACGGTCGACTTCGATACGCGGCAGGGGGCGTCGAACAGACGGCCATGAGACTTCCCCCAAACAGCAAGGAGCTTTTCCATGAAATCCCCACGACCGTTGTTCCGCTCTCTCGTACTCGCCGCTGCTATGACGCTCGCCGTCGGCTCGGTGTCCGCAGCGCCCACCGTCAACACCATCGGCGGCGAAACCCGCGTGGCGCTGTCCAGCGAATTCCTCGGTGCGCTCGGCACGCTCGGCGTGAGCGCTTCGCCCAGCTTCCCGGCCTCGATCCGCAACGGCAATGCGCGATTCCCCATCCCGACCGGCGAAATCGACGCCGCGAGCTACAAGGGCGAGATCGTCCACAACGGCGGCCTGAATCTGACCGCTGGTGCGCTCACCGTGAATGTAAGCAGCTTCGTGATCGACACCACCGGCAGTGCGCCGGTGCTGACCGGGCTGGCCAAGGTCAACGACAGCGTGGTCGGCCGCATCGCCCTGTTCGATCTCGCGCTGAACGCTGCGCCGAACGTGCAGTCGTTCGGCCGCTACGGTCTGCTGCGCATCGACAACGTCGCCGTGACTCTCAATGCCGAAGCCGCCGTCACCCTGAACGAGGTGTTCGGAGTGACCGCCTTCACCGCAGGCATCCCGATCGGTACCGCGCGCGTCAACACCGGGTTCTACGAGCCCGACGGCGCGTCGCACTGATCCAAGACACGACGTATCGACGCAAAGGGCGCTTCGGCGCCCTTTGCATGTGACCGGTTAAATCCAAAGTCCAGGCGCAGCGGCGACGAGCGGAACAACTTTCGTGTGGAAGCAGCTTTCCTGTGGTAGCGACGCAAGTCGCGACGCTTTCAGCAGCGATAACGCTCGCCACAATCAAGAAAAGCCGCCACACACGGCAGCGCCTGCTCTTTCCTTCTCCCGGCGGGAGAAGGCGGCGCGAAGCGCCGGATGAGGGTTCGTCTGCCGACGAGAATCACTGCTTCGCCAAACCCTCTCCCCCAGCCCCTCTCCCGGTGGGAGAGGGGAGCAAAGCGCGAAGCGGATCAGTCGCCAGCGCCGTCTGCCGTTGTCTTACGTTTGCATGCTGTTTTCTTCGACGTCACTCGAAGCAGCGACGTGAGCTGTTGATAGCGTTCGAACAAAGCAGTGCGCTCAGAATCCGCCCCCCGCATCCAACCAATCCTGCTCTTCAGTCGTACTCATCCGCGCCAACGCCCGGTTGCGATGCGGAAACCGCCCGAATCTCCGGATCACGTCGCGATGCGCCTCCGCATATTTGAGATAGGTCGCATCGCCGAGCGCTTCGCAGAGCGCGACCGTGCGGTCCTGGTCGGTCATCGCTTCGGAATGCTCGAACGGCATGTAGAAGAATATCCGCAGCGCGGGGTCGACGCGGGTGTCGAATCCGGCGTCGACGGCGCGCTGCGCGTATTCGCGCGCCAGCGGGTCGGTGGCGAAGGCATGCGCGCTGTCGCGGAACGCGTTGCGCGGCAATTGATCCAGCAGCAGGATCAGCGCGAGCGCGCCGTCGGCATCGTCGAGCAGGGCTTCGCGTTCGCGACGCGCGGCCGCGAAGTGTTCGTCGAGAAAACGCGCGCGCAGTTCGGCGTCGAAGGCGTCGTCCTTCGCGAACCACTTGTCGGGGCCGGCATCGCGCCAGAAGTCGACGATCGCGCGCGCGTTCACAGGAAGGCCTTTTCTGTGGCGCTCGGTTCGTGCCACCAGTCGTTGTCGCGGCCGTTGGAATAACGCACCTCGACCGCGGCCAGCGCCTCGTCGGCGATGTCCAGGCACGCCAGCTGCACCGAATAGAACGGGCCGCCGGCTTCGGGGATGTCGCCGTGGCCGTAGGGACGCACGCCGCAGGTCCTGCAGAACGGCCAGTGCACCATGCCGTTGCGGAAATAGTCGGTCGTCGCCGACGGCTCGCTGAGCAGACGGAACGCGTCCGGCTTGGCGGAAGCGCTCCAGTTGCGGGTCTTGCGGCAGATCGAGCAGTTGCATTTGCCGCTACCGGCGGCCAGATCGAGATCGACCTCGAAGCGGACTTCGCCGCAGTGGCAGGAACCGGTGTAGGTCCGGGTGGTCATGATGAATCTCCTCGTGGTGGTGGTCGGGATCGCAGGAGGAGCGCGCAGCCGCGCGGAAAGCCGGCTGCGCACGGTGGAATCATTCGTCGAACCGCAGATGCCGCACCGACTTGCCGTGCCGCCGGATCAGCTTCAGCGCCTCGATGCCGATGCTGATGTGGCGTTCCACGAACTCGGCGCTGACCTTCGCGTCGCTGGCTTCGGTCTTCACGCCTTCGGGGATCATCGGCTGGTCGCTCACCAGCAGCAGCGCGCCCGCGGGAATGCGGTTCGCGAAGCCGGCGGCGAAGATGGTGGCGGTCTCCATGTCGATGGCCATGCAGCGCATCATCCGCAGGCGTTCCTTGAAGGCTTCGTCGTGTTCCCAGACGCGGCGGTTGGTGGTGTAGACGGTGCCGGTCCAGTAGTCGTGGTTGAGGTCGCGGATCATCGTCGACACCGCGCGCTGCAGGGCGAACGCGGGCAGCGCCGGCACTTCGGGCAGCAGGTAATCGTTGCTGGTGCCTTCGCCGCGGATCGCGGCGATCGGCAGCACCAGGTCGCCGAGCTGGTTCTTGCGCTTCAGCCCGCCGCATTTGCCGAGGAACAGTACGGCGTGCGGCATGATCGCGGACAGCAGATCCATCATGGTCGCGGCGTTGGGGCTGCCCATGCCGAAGTTGATCATGGTGATGCCGTCGGCGGTGGCGCTGGGCATCGGCCGGTCGATGCCGACGATCCGGGCGCCGGTCATGCGCGCGAAGTGGCCGAGATAGCCGCCGAAATTGGTCAACAGGATGTGCTGTCCGAACTGGTCGAGCGGCACGCCTGTGTAGCGCGGCAGCCAGTTCTCGACGATCTGGTCTTTTTCTTTCATGTGTCTTCTCCGGTAATGCCTCACATTTTGCACCATGACCTTGGTCATGGTTGGCACCGGGGCGACAGCGGGCTAGGGTGGCGGACCGTCCGAGTGGGCGTCTTGCCGGGGGCATCAATCGTCATGCATCGAACTTTCGTCGTCGCGCTGGCCGCGACCGTGTTGCCTGCGCTGGTGCTCGCGCCTGCGCTGTCGCCCGCACGGGCCGCCGAGGCACCCGCGAAAAGCGCCTCGCGCTTCGCGCAGGATCCGTACGCCAGCACCTACCGCATGATCGCGTCGCCGCCGGTGCTGATCCGCGGCGCCACCGTACTCACCGGCACGGGCACGCGCCTCGACGGCGCGGATGTGCTGATGCGCGACGGCAGGATCGTCGCGGTCGGCGCGAATCTGGACGCGCCCGCCGACGCCATCCGCGTCGACGGCCGCGGCAAGTGGATCACCCCGGGCATCATCGACGTGCATTCGCACCTCGGCGTGTATCCCAGCCCCGGCACGCGTTCGCATTCCGACGGCAACGAAGCCACCTCGCCGACCACGCCGGGCGTGTGGGCCGAGCATTCGGTGTGGCCGCAGGACCCGGGTTTCGCCACGGCGCTGGCCGGCGGCACCACCACGCTGCAGATCCTGCCCGGTTCGGCGAACCTGATCGGCGGCCGCGGCGTGACCCTGAAGAACGTGTCGGCCACGACCTACCAGGGCATGAAATTCCCGGGCGCGCCCTGGGGCCTGAAGATGGCCTGCGGCGAGAATCCCAAGCGCGTGTACGGCGAGCGCGGCGGCCCTTCGACGCGGATGGGCAACGTCGCCGGCTATCGCGCGGCGTTCATCGACGCCAGCGAATATCTCAAGAAGAACCGGCCCAAGAAAGCCGCCGCGCAGAAGAAGCGCTGGTGGCAGAGCGCGTCGGACGCCACCGACAGTTCCAACGACAGTGGCGGCAAGCGCGATCTGAAGATGGACACGCTGGCCGGCGCGATCAACGGCGACATCCTGGTGCACATCCACTGTTACCGCGCCGACGAGATGGCGGTGATGATGGATCTGGCGAAGGAATTCGGTTTCAAGATCAGCGCCTTCCACCACGGCGTGGAGGCCTACAAGCTGTCCGACCGTCTGGCGAAGGAAAACATCTGCGGCGCGCTGTGGGCCGACTGGTGGGGCTTCAAGATGGAAGCGTTCGACGGCATCCAGGAAAACATCGCCCTCGTCGACCGGCCGCAGAACGGCTGCGCGATCGTGCATTCGGATTCGGACGAAGGCATCCAGCGCCTGAATCAGGAAGCGGCGAAAGTGATGGCCAGCGCGCAGCGCGTCGGCATCGACATTCCGCCGGAACGCGCGGTGCGCTGGATCACCGCCAACGCCGCGAAGTCGCTGGGCATCCTCGACAAGACCGGCACGCTGGAAGCCGGCAAGATGGCCGACGTGGTGCTGTGGAGCGGCAACCCGTTCAGCGTGTATGCGAAGGCCGAGCAGGTCTATGTCGACGGCGCGCGCGTCTACGACCGCAACGACCCGTCGCGCCAGCCGACCTCCGATTTCATGCTGGGCCAGAGCATTCCGGGACAGCGCATCGAAGGGGGCGTGCGATGAGCCGCCGCTTCGGTAAAACGCTGCTGGCCATCGGGCTGTCGCTGCTGGTCGGCAACGCCGCCGCCCAGAATGTCCTGATCCGCAACGCCACCGTGCACACCGCGGGCGCGCAGGGCACGCTGCAGAACACCGACGTGTTGGTGCGCGACGGCAACATCGCCGCGGTCGGCCGCGGCCTGTCCGCGAATGGCGTCGAGGTGGTGGATGCCGGCGGCAAGCCGCTCACGCCGACGCTGTTCGGCGGGGTCACCGCGATCGGTCTGGACGAGGTGTCGGCGGAAGATCCGACCACCGACCAGGCGCTGGCGCTCGGCCAGGGCAAGCAGATGGTGGTGCGGCCCGAGTTCGACGTGACCTTGGCCTACAACCCGGCCTCGCTGCTGGTGCCGATCGCGCGCGTCGAGGGCATCGGTTTCACCCTGCTGGGCGCGAACGCGGTCAACGGCGGCTCGATCATCGCCGGCCAGGGCGCGGTGGTGCGGCTGGACGGCAGCGCCGATCCGGCCGGGCCGAAGCTGCTGTTCGTGCAGTTGGGCAGCGACGGCGCCGGGCTCAGCGGCGGTACGCGCGCGAGCCAGTGGATGCTGCTGGACCAGTTCATCGACGAAGTGCGCGGGCGTATCCCCGCCGGTTCGCCTATGGCGATGCTCACGCCCGCCGGCCGCGACACCCTGGCGCGCTATCTCAACAACGGCGGCCGGGTGATGGTGGGTGTGCACCGCGCCGCCGATATCCGCCAGTTGCTGCGCTGGTCGCAGCGCCACGGCGTGCGGATCGCGATCCAGGGCGGTTCCGAGGCGTGGATCCTCGCGCCGCAGCTGGCCGCGGCGAAGGTGCCGGTGTTCGTCGATCCCTTCGCCAACCTGCCGCACAGCTTCGACGAGATCGGCGCGACCCTGCAGAACGCCGCGCGCCTGCGTGCGGCCGGCGTGCAGGTCAGCTTCGTGCAGTCCAACGATCCCAGCCACAACGCCCGCAAGCTGCGCCAGGGCGCCGGCATCGCGGTCGCGAGCGGGCTGCCATGGGAAGACGGCCTCGCCGGTCTGACCCGGGTGCCGGCCGACGTGCTGGGCGTGGGCGACCGTATCGGCACCATCGCGGTGGGCAAACGCGCCGACCTGGTGCTGTGGACCGGCGATCCGCTGGACGTGAGCACGGTGGCGGCGCAGGTGTGGTTCGACGGCCGCGCGATCCCGATGCGCAGCCGACAGACCGAACTGCGCGACCGCTATCTGCGCGCGGAAGGCGAGCTGCCGAGGGCGTATCCTGCCGGAAAGAACTGACGCCGGAGCCGTCGATGCTGTCCTTGTTGTTGGCGTTCGCATTGCCCGGCGCGCATGCGCTGCAGCCGCCGGGCACGTTCCATCAGGGCGAGGCGGTGGCACGCCACGGCGAGCGCTGGCTCGCGCTGCGCGTGCAGGCGGACGATGCGCGGCTCGACACCGCGCGCCTGCGGGTGAAAACCGTGTTCGATGAGCTGCTCGACGCGGAAGGCCAGGCCACCGGCAGCGAGGTCGGCAGCGACAAGGCCGATGTCCTCACCTATCTGCGCGGCACCGGCCTGCAGGCAGGGCCGGTGGCGCGGGCCCGGATCGAAGACACTGCCGGCGATTCCGGCCTCGTCGCACAGACCCTGACGCTGGGCGACAAGGCCTATCGGCTTGCGACCCGATGCGAAACCGCTGTGGCCGAGGGCGGATTGATGTGCGCGATTGCGCTGATCGAGGGCGAGCGCAGTCAGGCCTTGGTGCGCATGACCGCGCGGCAGATGGAAGGCATGACCGGCCTGATGCTGGGGGACGCTGCCTCGCCGCACCTGATCTTCGCCGGCGATCTGGACCGCGACGGCAAGCTCGATCTCATCTTCGACACCACCGATCACTACAACCTGTCGCGGCCCGTGCTGTTCCTCTCCGGCGCCGCCGAAGGCGATGAACTGCTGCATGCGGTCGCCGAGCACAACGCCGTCGGCTGTTGAGCCGTCGGCCATTTTTTTTCCGGAACCTGACATGCCCGAACCCGCCAACCGCTGGTATTTCGATTTCATTTCGCCCTTCGCCTATCTGCAGTGGCCGAAGGTGCGCGCGCTGATGACCGAGCACGCCATCGTGCCGGTGCCGATCCTGTTCGCGGCCGTGCTCGACACGCGCGGCCAGAAAGGGCCGGCGGAAATTCCCAGCAAACGCGAATTCACATACCAGCACGTGCTGTGGCAGGCGCGTCAGGCGGGCGTGCCGCTGCGGTTCCCGCCGAAGCATCCGTTCAATCCGTTGCCCGCGCTGCGTTTGTGCATTGCAGCAGGCGCGTCGCCCGCATCCATCGATGCGCTGTTCGACTGGATCTGGGCGCAGGGGCGTGTTGCCGACACTGCGCAGGCATTGGAACCGGTGCGCGAAATGCTGGGATTGCCGGTCGGCGTAGCGGATTCCGTTGAAGTGAAGGCGATGCTGCGCAACTGCACCGAAGTCGCGCTGACTGCGGGTGTTTTCGGCGTACCCACGCTGGCACTTGGCAGTTCGCTGTTTTGGGGGAATGATGCTCACGAGTTCGCAGTAGCGGCTCTGCGCGATCCGGCGTTGTTGGAAGACGCCGAGATGCGTCGGGTCGCGGAGTTGCCGGTTGGCGTGCAGCGCGGCTGAACAGGGGCGGCCGCGTTCATCTCGACGGGCATATTCTCGCAAGGAAGGCAGTCGTAACATTCGCCCCCTTCGGAAGCCGCCATCATGCGCATAGGTCTCGTTGTCGATTCGGCATGCGATCTGCCAGGGAGCTACATCGAACGGAATCACATCGAAATCCTCCCGATCACGGTCAAGATCGGGGACGCGGTGCTTGCCGATCACCGCAATGAACAAGCCACGCTCGAATTCCTCCACTCGCACGTCGCCGAGCGCGGCGCCGAGGCGGAGACCATGCCATTCACGGTCAACCAGATCCGCGATGTGTTCCTGCAGAAACTGGTGATCGAGTACGACCACGTGTTCTGCCTCACGGTCACCCGCAACCGCAGCCCGATCTTCGACAACGCCACCCAAGCGAGTTTCGTGATCCTCAACGAATACCGGCCGATCCGCACCGCGGCCGGGCATACCGCGCCATTCGCGCTGCGGGTCATGGACACCCAGTCGCTGTTCGCCGGGCAGGGCGTCACCGCGGTCGAAGCCATCCGCATGATCCACGCCGGCGAAGGCGTGGCCAAGATCCGCGCGCGGCTGGACAATCTCGCCATCAACACCCACGCCTACATGGTGCCGCGCGATCTGATGTATCTGCGTTCGCGCACGCGGGCCAAGGGCGACAAGAGCGTGAGCCTGTTCAGCGCCACGCTGGGCAGCGCGCTGGACATCAAGCCGGTGCTGTACTGCAACCGCGGCGAGACCAAGCCGGTGGCGAAGATCCGAGGCTGGGACACCGCCGTGCGCAAGCTGTTCGCCTTCGCCATCGAACGCGTGCGCAGCGGCCTGATGACGCCGACCATGTGCCTGAGCTACGGCGGCGATCTGGAGGAAATGCGCCTGCTGCCGGGCTACGTCTCGCTGATCGACGCCTGTCGCGACGCTCGCGTCGAAGTGTTCGAGAGCGTGATGAGCCTCACCGGCATGGTCAACGTCGGCAAGGGTTCGCTGGTGATCGGTTTCGCGTCCGAGCCGCACGAATTCAAGGAATGACCCGCTGCCCGACGGCGACGGTCGCGCATGGGGCGGCCGCTGCTGGGCTATGCTGGCCTTCCCACTGCGAACGGATCGAACCATGGCCACGCGTTTCTATCTGAGCATTCCAGACCCCGGCGCGCTCAGCGCCGGCGGCGTATTCGCGTTCCGTTCGCAGGGTCCGGAAGGCATGGCCGAAGAACTGCAGGCGGCGCTGCGCGAGGACGCGCTGTTCCAGCGCTGGCGTGCGGCGCAGGACGATCCGGATGCTGTCGATCCGGGGCTCGGCGCGACCGATCCCGCCGCCACCGTGCGCGGCGAGCAGCACGACCTGAAGATCGACCTCATCGCGATCACCTCGATTCCCGGCACCATCCTCAAGCATCGCCTGCGTCTGCTTGCGGGCAACGGCTGGGAGCTGCGCGACGTCAGCGCTGCATGACGTTGCCGCTGCTGCTGTCGTGGAGCGGCGGCAAGGATGCGGCCTGGACGCTGCATATCCTTCAGCAACGCCATGATGTCGAAGTGGTCAGCCTGGTCACCACGCTGACCGAAGGCTACGACCGCATCGCGATGCAGGGCATCCGTCGCGACATCCTGCACGCGCAGGCCGCGGCCTGCGGCCTGCCGGTGATCGAAGCGTGGATGCCGCAGCGCGCGAGCAACGACACCTATCGCGCCACCTTCGCCGATGCGCTCGATCGCGCCCGTGCGCGCTGGCCGGATCTGCGCGATATCGCGTTCGGCGATCTGTTCCTTGCGGATATCCGCGCCTATCGCGAAGCCTTGTGCGCCGAGCTCGACTGGACGCCGCATTTTCCGCTGTTCGATCCATCGCCGGATTACACTGCGACCCTGGCGCGCGCGATGATCGCCGGCGGTCTGCGCGCGCGGGTGGTGTGCGTGGATACGGAACAACTCGATGCAGGCTTCAGCGGTCGCGATTTCGATGAGGCGCTGCTGCGCGATCTGCCGGCCGCCTGCGACCCCTGCGGCGAGAACGGCGAATTCCACACGCTGGTGCATGCCGGCCCGATGTTCCCGGCACCGATCGCGGTGTCGACAGGCGAGACCGTGCTGCGCGACGGACGTTTTGCCTACACCGATTTCGCCCTGTAGGAGCGGCTTTAGCCGCGAGCTTTGCGTTGGGTGAAGCTCGCGGCTGAAGCCGCTCCTACAAGATATCAACGTGCGAGATTCAACCGTCGCATGTGGAAGATGAAGTGCTCGCCGATGAAGCTGGCGATGAAGTAATAGCTGTGGTCGTAACCCTTGCGGATGCGCAGATCCAACGGATGTCCCGTCGCATCGCAGGCGTCCTGCAGGCGTTCCGGCTGCAATTGCGTCTCCAGGAATTCGTCGCCGCTGCCCTGATCGACCAGGATCGGCAAACGTTCCTGCACGGTCGCGATCAGCTCGCAGGCATCCCAGGCCTTCCATGCCTCGCGATCATCGCCAAGATACGCGGCGAAAGCCTTCTGTCCCCACGGCACCTGCGACGGGGCAACGATCGGCGAGAACGCCGACACGCTGCGATAGCGCCCCGGGTTGCGCAATGCGGTGACCAGCGCACCATGGCCGCCCATCGAATGGCCGCTGATGGAGCGCACGTCGGTGGCGGGGAAATGCGCTTCGATCAGCGCCGGCAGTTCATGCGCGACGTAATCCTGCATGCGGTAGTGCGTCGACCACGGCGCCTGCGTCGCGTTGACATAAAAGCCCGCGCCCTTGCCCAGATCGTAGCCCTCGGCGTCGGCCACGTCGTCGCCGCGCGGACTGGTGTCCGGCGCCACCACGATCACCCCGTGGTCCGACGCATACCGCTGCGCGCCGGCCTTGGTGATGAAATTCTGTTCGTTGCAGGTCAGGCCCGACAGCCAGTAGATCACCGGACAGCGACGTTGCTCCGCCTGCGGCGGCAGATAGACCGCGAACTGCATCGTGCAGCCCAGCGTATCGGAATGGTGTCGGTAGACGTCCTGCCAACCGCCGAAACAGGCGCGATGTTCGATGCGTTCCAAGATTTCGTCCGGTCAGTAGTGAATGACGGTGCGGATCGATTTGCCTTCGTGCATGAGATCGAAGGCCTCGTTGATCCGTTCCAGCGGCAGGGTGTGGGTCACGAAAGGATCCAGATCGATCTCGCCGCGCATCGCCTGCTCCACCATCCCCGGCAATTGCGTTCTCCCCTTGACACCACCGAACGCGGAGCCGCGCCAGACCCGGCCAGTCACCAGTTGGAACGGACGGGTGCTGATCTCCTGTCCAGCGCCGGCCACGCCGATGATCACGCTCTCGCCCCAGCCCTTGTGGCAGCATTCCAGCGCCGCGCGCATCACGTGCACGTTGCCGATGCATTCGAAGCTGAATTCCACGCCGCCGTCGGTCATCTCCACGATCACGTCCTGGATGGGCTTGTCGTGATCCTTCGGATTGACGCACTCGGTCGCGCCCATCTGCCTGGCGAGTTCGAACTTGCCCGGGTTGGTGTCGATACCGATGATGCGGCCGGCCTTAGCCTGACGCGCGCCCTGGATCACCGCCAGCCCGATGCCGCCCAAGCCGAACACCGCCACATTGTCGCCTTCCTTCACCTTGGCGGTGTTGTGCACCGCGCCCAGACCGGTGGTCACGCCGCAGCCGAGCAGACAGACTTTTTCGTGATCGGCCTCGGGATGGATTTTCGCCAGCGAGATCTCGTTGACGACCGTGTATTCGCTGAAGGTGCTGCAGCCCATGTAGTGGAAGATCGGCTCGCCGTTGTAAGAGAACCGCGACGTGCCGTCCGGCATCAGCCCCTTGCCCTGCGTCGCGCGCACCTTCTGGCATAGATTGGTCTTGCCCGACCTGCAGAATTTGCACTCGCGGCATTCGGCCGTGTACAGCGGAATCACGTGATCGCCCGGCTGCAGCGAGGTCACGCCTTCGCCCACTTCCACCACCACGCCCGCGCCCTCATGGCCGAGCACCGACGGAAAGATGCCTTCCGGATCGTCGCCGCTGAGCGTGAACGCATCGGTGTGACAAACGCCGGTGTGGCTGATCTTCACCAGCACCTCGCCCGCGCGCGGCGGTGCGACGTCGATCTCGACGATCTGCAGCGGTTGACCGGGACCGAAAGCGACGGCGGCGCGTGATTTCATGGCGATACTCCGAATAGTAGGTGGGACAACACACGTTATTTGAGATACGAACGCACCAGCGCGATCGCCTGCTGCACGCTCTCGTCCTGCGCGCTGCGCTTCGCGGCGTCCTTGGCGGCGACATCGCCGAAGGTCTCGCGCAGATGGCTTTCCAGCACCTCCGCCATCAACCCGTTCACCGCCCCGCGGATCGCCGCGAGCTGCTGCAGCACCGCCCCGCAGTCGCTGCCGGCCTCCAGCGCCCGCTCCAGCGCATCCGTCTGTCCGCGGATGCGGCGCAGGCGGGTCAGGGCCTTCTTTTTCTCGGCGGGGGAGTGGGGCATGGTGGTCGCGTCTGGTAGTGGGGGGGAGTATACGACCCGGTGTCGTGTTGTCCAGTCGGCCGAAGCCACTCTTGCGACCCGTGGTCATCCCTCCAGGAGCGCCGACATTCAACAGCCGAATGGCTGGTCAAGACGATGCTTGTCTCCTCCCCTTGCGCATCGCGCAGGGGGAGGTGGGAGGGCTGCTTTTCCGGTGAGATATGAACTGAGACGCAGATGAGATGATCGATTGGATTTATAGGCGTGGCACAGGCGCGTGCCGACGCGGCGTGGGATGATGGAATCTATCCCAACTCCTCACGCAGGCCGCCATGTTCTCGATCCTCTGGCTATCGCGCGTGTCCTTGCCGATTCTTGTCGCTGCTGCGTTCCTGGCCGTGATGCCATCAGGCGCATCGGCGGCAAAGAAGAAGGACTACGCGGCCACTACACTTCCTGATGGCAGTATCGAAATTGTGGTCAGTGGGAAGACTGGATTACCGTCAGGTACGCAGGTGAAAGTGATCGGCTTGCGCAAAAAGCTTGAAGATGCAGCGGTCAGGGAGTGTCCAGATGGCCATGAGCTGACGATAGACGGCGCCGTAAGCTTCGGCGTTTTGCCCAATGGCGGCGGTTTCATATCGAAGCAACGTGGCGTTGTTCGCTGTAAGACCCCCGTGCCTGCGACACCATGAACCAGGTTGTCCCGGTAGGGCGGGTCTTGCACCCGCCGCGAACGAAGCGGTTGCCGCCATGTCATCGCGAAGTTGAAAGACGCCTACGCTACTTCTGCGGCTGGATCATGGTTTGATTGTTTTGGCGGGTGCAAGACCTAAGGTCACCCCACTTTTTCTGATTGCAGATCAATGGGATACGGTTTATTGTCCTGAAAAACAGCGCGTGCATGACGCGGTTTTTTCCTCGGGGTATCGAAGCCTGAGGACCACGCCATGCACGCGACCGAGATTCTGCTCCGTCCACTGGCCCCTGCGCTAGACCCGATGCATGGCCGCAGA
>Ga0209800_10001206_pt1 | contig 28897 bp, 35 predicted proteins | sample Higcelweek8metaG_FD_187174 | JGI IMG/M metagenome (GOLD analysis project Ga0209800, IMG submission 187174) | Freshwater pond sediment microbial communities from the University of Edinburgh, under environmental carbon perturbations - High... | ecosystem: Environmental > Aquatic > Freshwater >...
GGCGGAATTACTTTTTTAAGAACCCCATTTCTAAATCCAATACTATATTTCATTTTTGCCTCCTCCTATTGAGGCGACAACTATCTTGACATTAGGGGGATGTTTTGTCCCTTGAGTTCATCAATTCCCTCAGTATTTCCAAAATGAAAAGTTGAGTTGCCAAACTTATCAGATATTGATTTGAATGTAATTGTTTGTGTATCTGGTTCTATTTTATCTTTAATTCTATTTATCAGCTTATCATCTTTTTTCATGGAATATCTGGAACAAGATTTTTCAGGATATTGAATTATATTTCCAACCCCTTTTGTAATTCCAATCTCATGAAACTTTATTCTATTGCCATATAACTGCTTATAGATTGTTTCATCGATAGTCGCTGATAGAATAATAATTTTCTTATCTTTTGGTAGATCAGTTTTATTGATAAATGATATAACGATTTTATCCTTTTGATGTGTTTTTGCATTATACTCTAATGTTTTAACAAAATAATCACAGTTTAAGAAATCAAAAATATTACCATGTACCTTTTCACATAACACTTGGGCTAATTTAGCATCAACTTTTGAAGTGTTTGAATATACGAGAGTTGGGATTGTTTCAATTTGATTCACAGGAGTTGAAGATACAAATTCAAAGATAGTTTTGATGTTTGACTTAATATTAGGATCATCTATATTTGTCTGAGTAGCAAAATTTAGCCACTCTAAATCATCCAGAGATAAGTTTGATATTTTTAATAATGAAGAAAGAGGATCTTCATCAATGATTACAGTATTGTGTGGTATTTCACGAGATATCAAAAGCTTATCATGCGTGATTATCGTCATATCATTCGAGTTGTAAAGGTTCTTGTTTTGCTCTAAGTAAGTCTTTATGTCAATATTGTATTTTGCTATGTCATGTAGTCTAATTGATGCGGTCTGATATGCTCCTATGTCATAATATCGTTGAATCTCACGTTTCTCTTCAAAATCTATATCTGCGATATTAGGAGAAGTAATACAATTGATTCCATTATCAGAAAATCTATTTGATATCTCACTTTGTAATTTATGTGTTGGTACAACCAATAGAGCGTTTAATTCTTTCTTTGACAATGAATCGATATAAGTTTTTGTTTTTCCCAAACCTGTTTGACATTTAATGACGTGAATATCCATATCATTAGAATTTAGAGCCTTTTCAAACTCATCTTGTAATTGATTCTCAGCATCAGTTAATGAAATATACTCCGGCTGTTTCAAAGTCACAATCTCATTTCTTGGAGTCTTCGCGGTAAATATCATATTTGTAGCATGATTACACGTTGAAGCATGAGGACAAAAGTTATCACATGATTGAGGCTTATAATTGTTATCTTTGCATAATCTTATTATGAAATCTAAGTTCTTACGAGAAGCTTCATCATACTTATCATTCTTTAGAATATCTTTAATAGTTTTAACACCCGCTTGAACATTAACAAGATTAGAAGTTATTCCAAACAGTAACTTAGGATCAGCTATTATATCGTAATTATGAAAATCATGATAAAGTGAACATGTATCTTGAAGATCATTGAAATCAAATTTTTGAATACTATCACGTTTAGTATCATTACAATTATCGCGCATTAAGTCATAATTTTCATTAAGAAAAAAAATATTAAAAGATAATTGTAATAAATTATTATAACTCTTATAATAATTATTATAGAAGTTATACTTTTTTATTACATTCTTATTAATGATAATTAGCTTTTCATGCGAATTATTATCAAAGAAGGGTGTATTATTCGATTCATTAATTGCAAGATTGCATGATTTGCATAGGCGTTTAATGTTTGTAGTGTAGTTTGATGTATCGAAAGACAATAGAGTGATAAAAAGAATATCAGAAATAGAGAAAGATTCTATTGTTTGATCGGTATCTTCAATTTTAATGTCAATCTCACCAAACAGCCTATTGAAGCATACATTTATAACGTTTAGAATTTTATCATCATTATCATCAGGAATATCAGTGATAAAAGATGTTTTAACTGAGTTATTTTCTTCAATTACTTTCAATGATGTTTGATTAGCACAAAGTTTACGTATAACAGTGTTGATTGCTTCATTTTTGATCGTTATTTCTATTTTTTTCATAATCCTCATATGATTATTAGTTATAGATATTTTGAAAACATTAAAACAGTCTTCAGAATAACAATTTTAGTGTTTTTGTCTCTTGAAAATCATAATCAGTTAAATCATTCACTATTCTGTCCTCTATTTTTGTAGATAAAAAGTGGCTAAAAAAAGTAAAGAACTATTTTCGGTTAGGTGATTAACTGAAATGTTCATTTAAAAAGTAAAGTATGATGGTTTACAATGTAAACTCTAATATGTTGCCTCAAATATAATCAATTATAAATACTACAACTAACAGATTATTTAAATCTCTTTAACTAATAATAAAGAGGTTAAAGAAATGAAAACAGAAAAAGTGAATGATAAAAAAGAAGTAGCCCCAGTTGAAACACAAATTCGTGATTTTATCATAAGTGAGTTGATTGGGAAATTCAGAACTACAAATACAAGTTTGCGAACAGAAATCTACAAAAGGTTCAATTTGCATTTATCATCTGTGAATGTTCGTAAATATATTCACAACCTACGATCTGATGGTGCTCTAATTCTTGCTGATTCGAGGGGATATTATTTTTGTGATCTATCTAATGCTGAACAGACGTTTGAATATATTGAGTCACTTCGATCCCGTGCATATTCAATTCTGAAAGTAGCAGATAGAATGTTTAAGGCAACAAATAGTACATACGCATCAAATAAACTAATAAAGAGGGTCAAGTAAAATGAACACTCAACAAGCAATTATGAAACTGTTGGATTTAATATATTCAGATATCGAAAAACTAAACAATAGCACCAAACTAATGATAATACATTTAGAGGAGTATGACAAAAATATTACGAAATGAGATTAAGATTGATAGAGAAACAATTGAAAAAGCAAAGTTGTATGATGAAGAATCACAATTATTAATTATAAAAGCATTAAATCCTATAATCTGGGGTTATGTTAAGAATATACCGAAAGAATGGAAAGAGGATGGAAAACAGTCTGCTATTTGTGGAATTTTACTTGGGATTGAGCGATTTGATTTCAAGCGATCAGACGAAACAATGTTTATATCATTTGTGAAGAGATTTATTGGTAACGAGATTTCAACGTTGAGAAGAACAGTTATCGATGCGGCTGTTAAGATTCCACATAATGTTAAATGTGCCATTGAGATAAACAAGAAATCTAACTCAAAAAAGAAACATATTCAATTAACGAACGGAATGAAAATTAGGGTGGAAGATGTTGAAAGGTTTCAAGACTGTGTATCGTTTGATTTGCTCACGGATGATCAACTTTCAGAGTTATTAAATTATTATATATTATAGACAGGTATAAATTCATTCCATATTTATACAACCTCACAAAATGTTTAAGTCCTCTCAATTGGTAGTCTAAAAAACTATTGATTGAGAGGATTTTTTTAATCCCACAGACTACTTCGGTGGCTGTTGCAGGTGATGAGGACTTAACAGTATTTGTATATGTTGAGTTTTATATTATCACTCATTACCTTGCTTTCAAATTACACACAAAATGAAAATCACAAAGAAAAGCGCAGAAAAAAGATTACTTAAAACAATCAGTGATTATATACGATTAAGAGACAATTACACCTGTTACACTTGCGGGAAGATAGATTCAAATCCACGAAAGATGAATGCTGGTCATCTCTTTAGCAGAAGACACAAGGCAATTAAATATGATGAAAGGAATATCCATTGTCAATGTGTTTACTGTAACAAATACTTAGCAGGTAACTTGCATGAGTATATACGAAGATTCAAATCAGAATTCGGTGATGAAGAGTATGAAAGATTGTACAAGATAAAAGATGATAAGACTGATTGCACAATAGACGATTTTATAAGACTAACTAATTACTATAAAGATAAAATAGATCAACAAAGATCAAACAAACATCATGGCAAATAATCCAAACGCAGCAAAGAATCTTAAGCCCTGCAAGAAAGGTGAAACGCATAATCCTAATGGTAGACCTAAGAACCGATTCAAAGTAATAAAAAAAGAATTCGGTTTATCTTCAGACGATTTTCAAACACTAATTATATATCTGTTAAACCTCACACCAGATGAACTGAAGAAGTTTCGTACAGATAAAGAACAACCAACACTTCTAATTGCGTTAGCTAATGCATTGAACATGGATATGAAGACATCTTCTCTAAGAACAATTGAACCCTTGCTTGATCGACTATTAGGTAAATCTAAACAGACCATTGATAATACAGTAACCCTTACTAATCCACCCACTTTCAAAGTTGTTTTTGAAGATAAAGATATAACTATTAATGATACAGGAAATCAGACTACCACGGAAGTTTCAACCCCTTCTAAATCCGAAGAAAAGATATAGGTACTACATATACAAAGGTGGAAGAGGCGGAGCAAAATCTACCTCATTTGCCCGTGCATTACTTATATTAGCATCACAAAAAGCGATAAGAATCCTTTGTACACGAGAGTATCAGACAACAATAGCTAATTCAGTTCATGCCCTACTTAAAGATCAGATTAAACTAATGGGTTTATCTGATTATTATAAGGTAACTGATAATTGCATTACCTCAACAGTTGGTAGTGAGTTTATCTTTGCAGGGTTACATCATAATATAGCCAATGTTAAGGGTATTGAGAATACTGATATATGTTGGATTGAAGAAGCGCAGACAATTAGTGCGGATTCCTTAAAGGTTCTGATACCTACTATAAGAAAAGAAGGATCAGAACTATGGTTTAGTTTTAATCCGAAGAATGAATCTGATGCAATAATGGATTACATAAATAATCCACGCCCTAACAGCTTAATAGAAACAGTCAATTATTATGATAATCCATATATAAGTCAGACATTACTTGATGAAGCTAATGATTGTAGGGTTCGGAACTATGAAGATTATAAGCATGTATGGCTTGGTGAATGTCAGACAATTAGTGATGCAGTAATATTCAAGGGGAAATATTCAGTTAAAGACTTTATTGCACCTGATAATACAGCTTTTTGCTATGGTGGTGACTTTGGTTTCTCAAATGATCCAAGCACACTTATTAGATGTTATGAATTAGATGAGGTCGTAAACAGTGCTAAAGAGCATAATCTTTACATAGACTTTGAAGCGTATGGAATCTATCCTCAATCAAATTTATTAGGTTATTATGAGTATCTACGAAACTTATACAAGACAGTACCTTTAGCCGATAAACACACAGTCAACTTTGATTGTGCTCGTCCTGAGATTATCAACGATCATCAAAGAAATTGGAATAGATTAGCTAAAGGTGAACCAAAACTAAAGATTGAATCAGGTATTGCTTACCTTTTAGCTTATCATAATATCTATATACACCCACGATGCATACATACATTAGATGAGTTTGGGAAGTATTCTTATAAGCTTGATGGTTCAGGAAATCCAACCAGTATTCCAGCAGATAAAGATAATCACATCATAGACGCGATAAGATACGCGCTCTATTACAAGATCAAAAACAAAACACAGATTCATTTCAGCAATGGCAGCGGATTAAACATATAAAAATGATTACTACAGCAAAAACAGAACTTACGGTAGATGATGTACTAAAGATATTCAGTAACTATCTTAAATCAGATAGTTATCGGTATATTCAGATGCTTGAGTCTTATTACAATTCAGCTAATCCTGAAATAGTAAAGAGATTCAACCGTAAACAATGGCAGAGAAAAGAACCTAATACATTGATACCTACTGCATACTATCCTACATTGGTAGACAACCTTTCGGGATATTTATTCGGTAATGTCAAATATGTAGCAGAAACACATAATGTAGACGTTGAAGGTGATGACATTGATAATTCAGATAATACACAAAATGAACTATCTGAAATACTCAATAAGACATTTTCGGATATCAATGTTGATGTAGTAGATATTCAGACTGGTACAAAGGCAATAGCATACAATAAAGGTGTTGAACTTGTCTACACTAAAGGCGATGGAATTAACCCTGCTGAAATACGTGTGGTTAGTCTTGATCCTAAGTCAGTAATTACTATATATAGTGATGATATTGAACCAGTACTCACCTATGCAATACTGTTTAACAAGGTAGATTACAAGGCTGGTTCAGTTAAGATAACTTATGATCTTACTGTAATTGATAAGTCAGGAATTGTATATTATCAGATAACAGATAAGAATGAGATACAAGTTAATGCCGATAAAGAGCCTGTTATCACAGTATGGTCGGAATGTCCTGTAGTTGAATATAAGACAGAAGTATTGAATGAAAATTCATGCTTTCATCAGATCCTTCCGTATATAGATGCACTTGATATTCTCATCTCTGGTAACTCAGATGAAGTATCCCGCCTTGCCGATGCTATACTAAAACTATCCTCAAAATTATCAGAAGAACAGAAAAAGAATCTTAATGAACTAAGAGTCATTGAGGGAATTGGTAAAGATGAAATAGCAGAATTTATCACACGAAATACAGACAGTTCTTTTCGAGAATATGTCAGCAAATTACTCATACAGGAGATTTACCGACACTCTCACATGGTTGATATGTACACCTCAGACTCTGCAGCAGGTGATGCATCAGGAAAAGCGTTAAAGGTAAGACTAACAGATCAGAATACCTTTTGTGATAGAATTGAGAAGTCAGTTAAGTTGGGTTGGCAGAAACGTATTCGATTATTCAAAGATTTCTTCTTAAAAGATAAACGTATATCTGAAGATGCTGCACAAACTAATATCAAGACAGTGTTTAATCGTACAAAGATCATAGGTGTTGAGGATATTGCAAGTCAATTGACACAACCTACCTTTATCAGTGATGAAACAAAACAGGAATTGTGTGGCCTTGATCCTGAACAGGAAGGAAAGCGATTAGATAAACAGAAAGAGAATAGCGGTTTTGATATTTCCGATCTATTACCTAAAGATATTACACCTGAAAGCAATGCAGATACAAGCAAAGAAGAACCAGTAGCAGAAGATAAGAATGCGTTGGGATGATTTTCAACAGGGTGTGTATGACCTGACTCGAAAGGATACACAATCATTAAATACGCAGGTTGTACATCTATATGATACTGCGATTAAGGATATAACACAGCAAATTTCAGGACAGTATGTAAAGTATCTTAACAGTGTAGGTACGATTGATTATTACAACGAAATGATCAAGTATCATAGGTTGGAAGGGCTGTTATCTGATATAAAGAAGTCATACACCACTTACTCTCTACAGGCACAGAAATACATTGAGAACATTGTAGCAATATCAGCAAGTAACTCTTATTACAGATCAGTATATGCTACGTCATGGCTTGTTGATGGATTTCAATCTTCTATTGGTGTTCCTTACGAGTTAATCAATTTAATCACTTATGGTACAGCAGATAGTTGGAAAAAGATACCAAAGTCACTTATCAAACGATATGGATCACTTGAACGATACATACCTAAATCAGGAACACTAACAAAGTTACTTCTACAAAATCGATATAATGAGATTTTCAAACTTCAAACAACAATAACTAACGGTTTACGCAAAGGATTAAGCTACGAAAACATGGTACTGTCTGTAGCTGATATTATTGGTGGTGTAAGTAAAACAAAAGAAGGAATTAGTGCTACCGGTGCTTTAGCCAATGCAATGAAGTTGATTAGAACTGAAGGCAACAGAGCTATGAACTCTGCTTCCTACGCTGCTACAAAATATGCAGAATCAGAAGGGGTAAAGGTTCAAAAACAATGGTTATGTACGTTGGATGATAAAACCAGAGATACACACTCTCACTTAGACGGAATTACAATAGATGTAGATGATATGTTCAGAATAGGAGATGATACCGCATTATTCCCCGGTGAGTTTTCAGACGTTACGAATAATGTGAACTGTAGATGTACAACCATTGATATAGTTAATGGCAATCAACCGGCTCTGAGAATGGGAAACAATCCAGTAACAGGTGAACCGGAACCATTCAACTATACATCATTCGATCAATGGAAGAAAGATAATGGATTAACCGTAAACAAATACAGTGAGATATACAAGAGTATTTAGTCACACAAGACTTATACATATATTACAAACTTAAATAATACGAAATGCAAAGGAATCAACGGGCAAAGGTCTTAACAGACAGGGGCACCGCTTTAACCATATGCAGGGCGTAAGAGGACAAAGAAAATGACAGATCAAATCAATACGCAGGGACAGGACACTACAAGTCAGGTCAAGGCAGACGAACAAGTAAAGGCAACAAATACTAAGGTTGAAACACCTATAGTAGAAGAACCTTGGAAAAAGGAAATCGCAGGATTAAATTCTGCAAATTCGAAATTGCAGAATGAGCTTAAAGCAATGAAAGATACTCTTGAAGCTGAAAGATTAAGCAAGTTATCCACAGAGCAACAAGCAGAGGAAAAGATTAAAAAGGCTAACGCTGAATATGAATCTGTAACAGCTCAATCAATAGCATTAAAGAAAGAAAACCTACTTTTAGTAAATGGTCTGTCAAAAGATTTTGCAAGTCTTATCTCTGGTAAAACAGACGAAGAGATCGCAAATGCAATCAAAGTATTAAAAGACAAGATTGAATCTGAAGCAACTGTAAAAGCAGAAGCGGATCGAAACAAGTTTTTCGCAACAGGTGGAAAGGACATCAAGGCTCCTACTGATTCATCCGTTAAACTTGAATTTACACGTGAAGAACTTCAGACAAGAGAGGGGCGAGAACTTTACAAAAAGAATCAACCCCTTGGCGCACACATTAAAAATTAAATAAAAACAAATAGGATAATAAAATGGCATTAGCAAACGTAACAATGGATGTACTTTACCCTGAATTTTGGGCGAGTGCATTTGATAATTTAGATAAAGGTGATTATAACCTTCAGAACTTTGTAAATCGTAGTGTGGAAGGACAGCTTGCACAATATGGTGATACAGTAAACGTCCCGATCGTTGACAGTGTTTCTGCATCTGATTGGACACCCGGATCAACTATTACACCTTCTAACTCAACAGGTGCAGTAAAACAGGTCATTCTCAATAAGTCAAAGAATGCAGTTAAGGGATTCACTGATAAAGAACTTACAATGTCACCTTATGACTTGATCAACAATTATGGTCAGGCAATGGCAGAAGGAATACTTGCCGCTGTAAATAGTGATATTTATACTGAAGCAATAGTCAGTACTAAAACGGTTGTGGGAACTACTCTTACTGCTGATGTAATTGCAGATGCAGAAACTGCACTTAATATCAACAAGGCATCTAAAAAGGGACGTATTCTTGTTGGTGCTCCTGATGCAATTGGCGCACTTCGTAAGCTTACAGCATTTCAAGATGCATCTAAATCTAATAACGATTCAGTTATTAAAGATGGTGCAATCACAAGACAGTTTGGTTTTGATATCTATGAAAATAGTGCAATACCTTCAACAACTGGTTCATTGCTTGCTTTCGCACCTGAAGGACTCGCATTTGCAGCTCGTGGATACACTGCTTTGAACAAGCCCGGTGTAAACAGCTCAATCGTTAATGTAGCAGGTCTACCTATCCGTATATCAGTATGGACTGACTCTGCAACACTGAATACACTTGTTCAGTATGATATTCTTTACGGTGTTAAACTCGTAAATGAAAACCGTGTCATTGAGATTACCAGAGCCTAACCAATCTGAGGGGGTGTAAAAGCCCCCTCTACTTTAAAAAAAGAAAACGAATGAAAATAAACTTAATAACATTAGATACTGTAAAGTCACAGCTTGGAATAGTTACAACTGATAATGATATGTCTATTACCTCATTGATACCCATTGTATCAGCAGATGTTCGTAGAATATTGAATAATCAGTATAGTAATTATGTAAGTGCTGTAATTAATAAGACAGGTAAGACAATCAAGATCAGTGATTTTGGTTATGTGTATCGTTTTATTGAACAGGTAGCACACATAGGAACAGTGATACAATCAGATCTTCTATCTGATGATACATACATTAATGGGTATGATCCTAATACAGGTTTATACTCACTGAGTGTAGAACCTTTAACAGATAGTAATGATCAATGTGTTTATATTTATCCTACAGTCAATGTTAGTCAATGGCCTACTATCAGTAAAATGATTTGGTATAAGTTCAAACAACAAAGCACGGATTACGATACACAGGATATCACATCTGAATCAATCGGTGGTATGTCATTTAGTTACTCAAACTCAGAAATAGATAAAAGATATGATTATCCTTCAAAGTTGATTAAAGATTTAGGAACGCCTTATGCGCGGACATGTTAAATGATTCATACAAAGAAGATAAAGCAATCAGACATTACCTTTTATAACCGAACAGATGTAGAAGTAGATGGACAGATAACAGGCACTCAATGGACTGAATCCCTTAAATGTACGGGTATGGTTTATAGAGGCTTAATATCTAAGACACTTACTTCAGATCAATTCAAGGCAGATGTACAGGCTACTATCACACTTGATTATCAGGATTATACCTCACAGGTAAACGAAGATGACAAGGTAGTTATAGATGGATTTGGTACATTCAGTGTAATGTTTGTAGATAATGTAGGAAATCAGAACAAAATCATGCAAATACCATGTAAAGAATTTCACGAAGATAAGAACTAATGGCTTTTCAAGTATATTCAGAATTAAAATACGTCAACCCCATTCAATCCATCGAAGACAATACCAGACAATCAATTTTAGAGATAGTTTCCTCTATTACATCACAAGCTAAGGCTCTTTGTCCGGTAGGTGAAACAGGTCAATTACGAGCAAGTATTGGCTGGGAAATGGAGGGCAAGTCTGGAGGATTCGAGGATGTCTACGGTTTGGGTACACCTGAAGAACATTTAACTGCTTACGTAGGATCTAACGTTTTCTATGCGATTTATGTTGAATGCGGAACCAGATACATGGCAGCAATTCCTTACATCAGACCAGCTATAGCGATTTATGCCCAAGGTCAAGCAGTAGTGGATGTAATGAAACGGTGGGCTGAGATCAGACAAAGCGGTGCACTCAAAGCTGATGAACCAATAAAGGGATTTTAAAACATTATGCTTGGATCAACAGAAATATATAACGCTCTCAATGTAACAGTAATTACCAGTCTATTAGATGCACGGAATACTAAGGATACAAAACCTGCGCTGATCAACGATAAAGTAATACCAAGTGCATGGACAGCAAAGAAAACGATCAATTTCTATTTAAACGCGCCTGTTAGTTTCAGTAGGGAAATACAGGATTATATATACAGTGCAAATTGTCGCGGATCTTCTCAATACGATTCACAACAAATAGCATATACAGTAGCAACAGAGTTATCGCGTAAGTTTATCACAGGTGGGTATTGCAAAGTCAAAGTATTACCGACGATTAACCCACAGGACTCAACAGATAATTATAATACACAGGTAGAGATTACTTTCTCACCTACATCAATTTAAAATAATACAATATTAGAGGATTAGAAACATGCCAGTACAGACACCAATGTCGTCAGAGAATATTTATGTTGCTGATGGTGCCAGTTGCAAAATTGCAGCTAATACACCGACAGGAACACCCACATATACAGATATGGGAATTACTAAAGGCGATGCTGAATTTAAGATTGAGTGGAAAGCGGATAAAACACTTTCCGGTAATGCGGGTTATTTCCCTGTCACAGCCAAGGATTTGAAGATAACAGGGAAATTCACTCTTTATACGAAAGACCCTGATGTTATGGAAATTCTTGCAGGTGGTCTATTGAAAAAGACTACTGATGATGCAGCATCAACTACACCTAACCGTGTACACTTAAAAGCCGGATCAACTTTTTTCAACCTTGCCCCTGTCGAATTTTGCTTTGAACACAAAGATACTGCAAACAAGATCCGTGGACTAAAGATTTTTAACGCCACTGTCGCAAGCGGATCTTTTGGGTTTACATTTCTCGGAGCAGATAGTGAGGGACGTGAAACAATTGAAGTCAGTTTTGAAGCAACTCCAGATGGAGCACGTGTTGATGGTGAATCATTATTTGATCAGTACACAGACCCTGGTGCACAGTAACAGATTAGCCCTCTTTGAAATATAAGAGGGCTTTACCCTTACCACTAAATACATACCACAAATAACCACATAATAGAAAGCGTCAAATGACACTGGCTTATCTATTATCAAATACGAATAGGATTATTAACATGGCTAAAGAAATTACATATAGATTAGATTACGTTGATGAAACCGGAAAACGATTAAGTAAAAATATCAGGGTCAATTTTATCTCTAATCAAATGCGTGAAGATTTTAGACTGATTGAAAATGATATTATTGATGGGTATCGGCTTAAACATGAGTATGATGCACAGTTGATTGAATTAAAGGCAAGATCAGTAAATGGTACATCGGTAGAAGATCTTGAACAATCCTTTAAGGATATCGAACTGAAATTTCAAGATATACTCGATAAGGGTAAATTGGAAGAACGCCGGATGAAGCTTATCCAAAAGATATTGATCAGAAATGGATTCCAACCAACTGACAAATTTGTATTAGATGAATTCTGGAATGATTCTGTTGATGTCGAAACAATCAATGAGTTTTTAGCAGTAGCAATTGATAAAGATCTTGATAAAGTAAAAAAAAAGATTCAGACAACAACTTCACAACCATCTTCCACTGTGACCGATTAATAGCCTCACTTAATAAATACTATAGAGCAGTAAGCAATAATGAATACTGGAATGAATGGGATATACCTACAACCAATAACGCTATAGAAATAGCTCAATTCCCGGAATCTGTAATTACATGGATATGGGAAAAGAAATGCACCTGTGGAATTTATGTTCCGAGCATACCAAAACCCTCACGCACACAAACACAACAAACAGAATTTAAAGAAGTTAAATAGCGTAAATAGAAATGGCAGATACAATTGGATCGTACATATATAGGATTACAGGTGACACGTCAGAAGTCAACAAAGGGATTAAGGATACTCAATCTACTTTTGAATCAGCAGCGGGTAAAATCAAGGGTGCCTGTTTAGGCATTGCTGCAGCTTTAGGTGTTTCTTTTGGATTGAGCAAATTTGTCAGCCTTAACAAAGAAATGGTCAAACTTGCTGCTGAATCAGAGGTTGCAAGTAAGAGATTCGGAAGTACTTTTCCTGATGCGTTGGATAAAGCGTCAAAAAGTATAGCAACGTTACAGGAACGTTTCAGTTACGGGGATGATGATGCTCAAGCATTAATGGCTGATGTCGGAATTTTAGCACAACAACTTGGAATTACTGAAGAGGCATCTGTTTCCTACGCTGAATCCATGCTTGGTCTCGGTGCTGATTTGGCTTCATTTCGTGGAGAGTCTGAGAAAGCCGGTGAAATGACCAATGCTCTCATGGCTGCTACAAAGGGCATGACCCGTGAATGCAAAAGTTTAGGACTATTTCTTGATGATGATCATTTAGAAGATTATGCTAAACGGTTGGGAAAAACCACTGATCAGCTCAATAGTGCTGAAAAAGCACAGGCAATTTTAAATGAAGCACAGCGTCAGATGTCCAGTATGGGTGCTATTGGTGCTGCAGCTGCAAATTTAAACTCTTATTCCACATCAGCGTATCGTTTAGCTACAGCATTTGAGGATGCGGAACAGTCAGCAGGTAAAAAATTAATACCTGCAGTAGCCAGCCTTAACAATGAATTGATACAAGCCATATCTCCGGGTGGTGCATTTGCAGACGTTTTAGATGATATAGCATCGGCTGGATCTGTAGCAACACGTACACTCACCGCTATGTTAAGTAAATTAAATGAGGTGAGTCTTCAGCAGAAAGCACAGGATATATCCAGCCAGTTATTTGGCGCTAATAGTCAGATGTCTTCATTGACCCGTCAGATTGAAAACTTTTATGGATCAATTGAAAATGCAAAAAAGAAAGCTTCTGGTAATACGGATGAGGCGAGAAATGCAAAGCGTTTGGTTAGGCAATATGATGACTTGGCTGTACGGTTAAAAGATCTTAACGAGTTAAACAAGCAGATACAAAAAACGTCTCAGAAAAATGATCTTTCTGATATGTATAAAAAAGCTGAAGCTGCTGCTACACATGCAGCGGATTCATTTCGATTTGCATCCAATGCAATACAAGATCCCGATCTTGAAAATGGTCGTTATGCTAAAATGACGATTCAGCAAATAGCTGATATGACTGCAAAAACTACGGGTGAGAAGTATGCTAAAGAACGTGCACAGGCAGCGTTAAAGGCATATAACGCTGAAATGCGTGTAGCTAATGATCTGTACGCTAAAGCTGATGCATCCGCTCGTAAGTTAAAGATTTCAACAGATGAGCTAAATATATCAGAGGATAAACCAAAGCCCAAGCATAAAGCATATGTAGCTCCAACACCGGGAAAATCTTCTGGTTCTGAAGATGATCTTAAAAAGCAGATAGCAGAAGCAGAGGGTGCACGTACTGCTATATTAGGCATTAATGCTGAAGTATTAACTCTTGCACAAACCATCTCACAGATGGATGCGGGACAATTAAAAGATTTAAAAGCTAACCTTGATTTAAATCATGCCAGTGAGGGTGCTAAGAAATTTGCAGATGCATTTAGTAATGTAGATATAACAAAACTTAATCAATCACTGCTGAATGATTCCATTGATAAAAATATAGCTCAATGGGGTACATCTCTAAAAGCGTGTGGCGATGCCGCTAAGTCAATCAATGTATCACCTTCTATTTCTGATGAAATTATAAAAGCTCGTACTGAAACAGAAAATTGGATCGATACTGTTGGTAAAGTAACAGATGCATATGGAACATTACAATCCTCAGCAACCTCAATACTTAACAGTTTAGCTTCAATAACTGCTAATCAATATGCAACTGAAATAGCTGCATTAGATAGACAAAAGGAAAAGGCTTTAGAAGTTGCAGGTGTATCTGAAGATACAGCGGTTGAATCATCGGAGAAATCGTATCAGTTAGCTTTGAAATCAGGGAATAGTGTTCTTATTAACAGTAAAAAGAACGCACTGGCTAAGGCTAAGATCGATGAAGAGTATGAGAAAAAGAAGAGTGATCTTGAATTTAAAGCAGCGATGAGAGCGTGGGAATATAAAGAAGTAAGTGCTATTGTGGAAGTCCCTGTTGCCGTGGGTAGAGCAATATCATCTGCAGCGTCAGCACCTTGGCCAACTACACCCGGATTCATGGCGGCATATGCTGGTATGGCGGGAGTAGCAGCAGGTGCTCAATTAGCTGCAGTAACAGCAAGTAAACCTAAACGATCCAACTATCAGGAAGGGGGAATTATTCCAGGTAACTCATTCAGGGGTGATCATAGTCAAGTCAATGTGAATGCGGGTGAAATGATCATTAACGCGGCACAACAGGCTCAACTATTTGCTTTAGCTAATGGTAAGGGTGGATCAGCGACAACTGTACAGCCTATCAATGTATATATCGGAAACGAGTTAGTCTATTCAGGTATTTATGACGGTACAAAGAACGGTGATATTATGGTTCATCAAAACGGGATTACAAATAGATGAGAGTATTAAATATAAACAAGTTATCTGAAGGAACACTTACTTATAGTAGTCAGCTTTCAAAGTACCAGTTTAATACTGCATTTGAAGATACTGCATTATCATGCTACGGTAAATTTGACGGGCATATAGATCAGCATCTTCAAGTTAGTTATGATGTAGCAACTTCAATCTATTACTCATATATATTGAATACAAATCTGAGTGCTGATGCTTCGGTAATATTGATTGGAAGTGATGATAACTTCACAACCAGTACGAGTTATCCCTATGCTCGTGTAGGTACAGGATATTATTTTAGACATGATACAGGTCTGAATTTCAAATCCTACCGTACTGTTGTTTCTGATAGTGGTATTTCTGTACCTGCACGGTTATCTAAGTTTTATCTTGGCGGGTATACACAACTTCCGGGGGCAAATCCTGAAGTTGATATTCCACTTATCAGCTCTGCTAAATCAGAGAAATCAGATTCTGGTCAAATCTATGGATTGAAAAAGATTATATTGAAACAGAGAAATGTTTCTTTTGATTATGCCTCACTCATACAGAGAGAACAGATAGAATCATGGTTTTATGAATATGATAAAATATATCCGTTCATACTATTAATATATGAAGACAGCCTTGATGTCGAACCACCCCTTTACTGTAACATGACAGATATCGATATAAAACAAACCAATATTCCACATATGTATAAGATTACTTTGAAATTTGAAGAGTGTAAATAATGCCCGGAACTCAACTAAATACTTTTGAAAACGGTGATGTGTCCACAACTTCACTATCATCTATTCAACAAACATTGCTACAAAACCTACAATCACTTGATAATGTGATGTTACTTAACTATGATACGTCAACAGCTTGCCTTGGGGTTAAGGCAGGTTCCGTTGTCACTGTCAATTATGTAGCGTATAAATTCTTATCGGATGAATTATTCAATGTGCTAAATAGTGATGGTTCAGTATCCACTGCTAATAGTGCTGCTAATGGTGATTACTACGTTATCTTTGCTCCTGATTCAGATGGTAAATGTACCGGATATCTACGATCAATTGAAAATATAAATGTTATTGAGGATTCTGATAAAGGTGCTATTTACGAAAATAATACTCAGTATCGAATCATAGGTGGATTAACAAAGTCAGGTACATCATATACAAAAAAATGGAGATACGAGTTTAAGGGTTATAATCTTGAAAAAGCCGGTGCATGGACTATTCGTTGTTATGCTGATGGTATTGATTTAAATCCACGCCGGTTAGCTCCATCTCTATACACTTCAGGATTAAACAAAACGGTATCTGTAGGATGGTCTGCATCAGGATTAGAAACGGGTGAAATTTCAATAGCAACTATTGTTTTAACATATCCATGCTATGTAGTAGTAAATGGCTCTTGGTCTGCTATATCTGTTCCATCCGGGTATAAAACCACAGCACAAGCAACTGGTAGCTACATATTAGTGTTAATGTCAGGGTCTACAGAGATTATGACCGTAAGCAGGTCTGCACCTGTCTTGCCGGGTAAATATGTATTAAAACTAAAAACCACAGTGGGTAGAGCTACTGATCCTCGTAGTCACTCAATGGCTATTACAAGCTCTGCATCTGTATCATCTTACAGTTTATATAACTCATCAGGAACCAGAATCGGTTTATAAATCTTAATGAAATCTCTTATATACTTAACACAGGTAGATGAGCCATATCTACCCAAACTATTCACGCCGTATAGAAGTGGTTTATGGTGTATAAACCTTTTCGGTGTATTAGAATATATCTATGGTGATACATTCTATACTTATGAAGGATTACCACAGATACAACCCACCGATATAGGACAACTCCGGTTAGGCTTGGAATATTTAACTAACGTTTCAGAGCATACGGATAGATTAAAGGTATGCTTTGACAATGGTGGAACATATATCTATGATAAGACAAACTATAAGATTATCACAAATATAGCCGTCAATGGTGTTCCTTATCAGGTACCTTGGGGTAAGTCCCTTGAAATCGGCTTAATTACGGGATACTCAGATTCTGTGGATGCAAAGCGGGAAGATGGCTGTTACTATCAGGATATATATTATAGACCATGTATCTCTACAATATCTGATATTACTTACAAGCGGGATCGTTTATTTTTTGGTGTGAATGTATATGCATCAAGCACTACGGACTATTTCAACCATGATGGCAAGTTGAATGAGAAAAAGTGGTTAGGTTCTGTTTACAGAGAATATGCAGTTGGAGAAGGAAATGACCTTTCCGCTAATGATCTTATAAAATATGGATTTATTGAAAAGCTAACTATAACAAATACAAAGGTTACTGTATCAATAGCAGATAGAAGACGTACACTTGATCGTAACATGGATTTAGGTAGATTAAATAAAACAGTTTATCCTTTCCTTGATGATGATACTGCAAAAGAAAATAAAATTGTTCCTATCGCAATAGGAAAGATTAAGAATTACAAGCCGATATGTGTAAATAAATCTGAAACTACTGATGGTGTAAATGCTAAGTACATCCTTTCAGCGGTTAAAGACGGTTACACACTAAAGAGCGTTGATAATGTATGGATTCAACTCACAGATGATAATAATCAGAGTTATGACCTAATCTTTCCAGCCGTAGGTCAATCAATAGTACAGCCAAAGCCTTTATCCTCAGATAGTGTTTATGCAGTAACAGCCACGGTAAATTACAGGGTAGATTTTATACATGGATTATTGTTAATACCGCGTGTAGCTGTTTGTACCGCTTCAATGTCTGATTCCGAAATTACTTATGATTGGGCTGATCTAAACGTAAATTACTACGGATGGTTCAATAAGGGTATAGATGAATCAACAGAATTATGTGGTGTCGATCTTCACAGAATCGGGTATGAAACATTTGGTGGAGTAGCTTTCACAGAATGGAATTATGAACGTGATGCGTGGAGTGCAGAACGGTTAAAGTCACGGAGACAGCCAAGAAGTTATTCCATCCTGATAGATTCAGATATGACGATTACGGACTATTTGAAGAAAGTCTGCGAATCATCTGATACTATTTCAACGGCTAAAGGTGATGGAAGGTACTCAGTTTTAGTTATTGATGGTACAGCCGGTGATATCAAGTACGAGATTACACCAGAACAACTACTTAATAGAACAGATGCAGATTCACAATCCCTTTCCGAAATTGTAGGCACAGTCAAGGTAGGTTATGGATACGCGGGTGCATCTGATAATCAACTCACCTATACTGACGATTCATTATCTACTTATGTTCAACAGTCATATCATATCGCAGCACCTGATGAAGAGTTTACCACTATATTAGCGGATGAAGCGTCTGCAAAAGATAAAGCGGCATCATTGCTAAAAGAGGTAACAAATCCTACCAGACAAATGGAGATGACTGTATGGGTAAATAAAGAGCTTCTTAAACTTGATGTAGTAGACACTATTATAGCCCCTTATGGTCGAGGTTCTGATCGTGCCATTTATAGTATCAATACGATTAAGAAATCACGTTCAAAGAATCAAATCACACTTACGCTGAATTTCCTATCTCAGATTAAATATGATAACTACACACAAGGCTATCTGTTTGGTAATGTCTTATACGGACTTACACCATATGCCTATACACACGAAAGCAATTAGAGGATTACATGTTTGATATAAACAATTATACGGAAAAAACAAAAACGGTCACTATTACCGATCCTAATAAATTATTTACTATTGGAGATGATTTTGTAGGCGGGCAATTCGTTGATGCGTTTTCAGCTACAGGATTAGTGATCAAGAAAGACGGCGTTGCACTCGTAAAGGGAAAGAACTATACACTACCAACCACTGATAAAATCATCAAAGAACAGTATGGACAGAACGTTTACTCTGAGATTCAGATGCTTGGCACTACAGGTACTTTGGTCATAACGTATAGAGCATACACACCCTATGTGAGTGAAGAGATTGTGTTAATGCATGAGTCACGGCTTAACGAACATTATGCAGCTATTGATACAGTACAGAATAATCTAACCAATGTAGAATCAACTGTAAGTGGATTTGACAGTAGGGTAACTAATGTTGAATCAGCAGTTGAGGCGGCTCAATCATCTATAGATAATATTAACACAAGTTTAGAATTGGCTCAATCTGCAATATCAGAATCTCAGACTGATATTGACTCATTACAGGCTAATGCCTTGCTTAAAACAGATAATAGCCTTGATACACTATCTGTCAGTACACCTACGGATGGTGCAAAATTTGTGTATCAAGATGAAACTACTGGGGCAATTCTTACCTGTTCAAAATCAGCTTTAACCGCGTCCAGCGGGATAGGTTCCGGTGATACAATCAGTGATGTATCAACCTCTACAGTTGACAACTTTGTTGTAATGAGTGGATCTAATGGAAAGCACATCACTGATTCAGGTGTTCCACTATCAGACATGGTAATTAGTGATAATTCTACTGCGACTATTGGTAACTTACCAGTATTTAATGACAGCACTGGTAAGCATATAACGGATTCTGGTATAGCCTCATCACGATTATCATATCTTACACCCGGTCATATCGATTGGTTTGATGATTATATAGATTCATCTTCAACCTTTCCCTATCTTTGTTTAGCAGATGATAATAAGGTTTTGAATGCAAGTAATTGGCCAATGCTTGTACCATATCTAAGGGAAAAGAAACTTAGATACATGCCCGGTACAGCATTAGCACAATCAGCATTTAATATAGAATACTATTCTATCATATCAAACGTAGCAACTCTCATAACCAATTTATCAGGTGCTAACCTCGCAATCATTACTGCATTAGCAGAGGATAATCTTGTACATGGATCATTCACAAATTGGCGAACAATAACCCTGCCTACTGCTATAGGGGTTATATCCGCAGGTACATATGCAATATCAGCGATAAATGCAACAAATCATACAGTTAGTTTTGCATATTCAGCAAGTAATGTAGTTGCAGCAGCAGTAACAGCCACAGTTGAGTACTATACCCACCGATTACCAACTTCTGAAGATCCTACAGGTACACAAGCAAGACATTTTCAGATGGCTGGTAGAACATTAGTATCAATCAATGATAGTGACAATGAATGTATTGCAGGGTTAAGACGTAGAGATAGATTACATGGGCATCGACATAGTGAATTGCGATCTGGGGGGACATTATTACAATTGGAAGCTCGCTATGGTGGTGGTGCTCTCTCCTCAATTTCTCCAGTGGGGGGAACTTCAATAACAATTGGTGATCCTATAACCGATGGCACAAATGGTAATCCACGCACTGGTAAAACAACAGACCCACGTAGTTTAATTGCAGTACCTTATATTTGTGGTGGACAATACAATGCGTAAAAAAACAATAACCATAAAAGTTAAATCAAAAGACTCTGAAGATTTTGCAGAGAAAGAAAAGATCAAAATTGATGAGGATCAGTTTAATGATTACCTGTATAGGCTTAATCTTGATGTTGAAATCTATAACAGAGATAATGAGGATCAGTTAAGAATTGAGTTACTTGATGATGAATTAGAGATAGTTGAATAATGCGTTTAGTTGTAATATCTCAGAATCAATCCTCTCACATTCCCCAAATACTTTCTAAAACTAATATTATTACAGATCGTTTAATTGTATTAGATCGATGCACTGATAATAGTATAGATGTATGTAAAGCTTTAAGAGTAAACTATATAACTACTCCTACCACATTACAAGGATTTCAAGCCGGATATGCTCGTAACTTAGGTGTAGATAATTATTCAGGTGATGTTATCTTCTTAGACGGTGATAGAGTACCTGTACATGAGTTTGATGATGATCTACTAACCAGTCTCAAAAGATATGATACGTGTCTATTTCCTGTTAAAAATGATATAAGATCAACAATACATTCTACACAGTTTATTGATAATCCTAAACATGGCTTGATGAGTAATGACTTTTTCTCATGCGGGTTATATCTATCCTTAAAATCACTTCAGACAATAAGAGAATTTCAAGGATTTATATTTGATCCTGAATTTAATGGGAAGTGGGGTGATGAGGATTGTGCATTAGGTGATGTGTGTTATGATCGTGGGTTGTCATGCGGATTAGTACCAATGCATTATTGTCTATCAGGTAGCTTTGATGGATTAGATGGCAGAGTAAAAACAGATGAATACGCTTTACAATGTAGACTACGATTTATGAAACGAATGAAACTAAACGTCCTTTGGACTGACTTCAATGCTAAATACAAAACAAATATAAAATAGAATAGAGGATTACTTACCAATGCTTACATTTATACAGGCTAATAGTTTTTTAGTCGGCTACATTATTACAACTTTCATTGCAGTGATAGGCTTTATCATAAGATATAAACTTAAAATATCTGATATTGATAACAAAATGAAGACTATGAAAGATCAAATCATTGAACATAAAGTTGAGAATGATAAGAAGATAAAAGTTTTAGAAGATGCTGTTAGATCAAGAGATGAAGCTATTCTTAATAAACTTGATAGTATAACTAATGAGTTGATGGATATGAAAATTCAGAATGCAAAACTATTAGGTGTTTTGGCAGGATCAGGAATTATTAAATCAGAGGATATATGATATGAAAATTACAGTTAAAAGAAATACTTTTACAGATAAATCCACAATCAGTGATGTACTAATTAATGATGAGTTTGTTTGTTATAGTCTCGAAGATAAAACTCGTGGTGCAAATGAACCACACCCACAAGGATCAACTGCAATACCCTATGGTTCATATCAAGTTCATTTTAATAAAGAAGTAGGAATGTATAAACGGTATTGTGAGAGATTTACAGATATAGGTCAAGACCGTGGAATCCTTCACCTATATAACATTGATGGTAATATATATGACAAGTGGTATGCGTATCCGGGTGTATTGAAAGGTGCTTATGTGCTTATACATTGTGGTAATACTGATGCAGACACATTAGGTTGTTTACTCTTAGGAAATACTAAAGAGACAGATCAAGTAAAAGGTTCATGGGATGCTTATAAATTGTTTTATCCTATTGTAGCTGATGCACTTCAGAAAAATGAAACAGTTACTATAGAATATATAAAAGGGTAATCAGTGGCAAAGAAAATCCCCTGTGAAATATATTCCCGTGTAGTTGGTTATTTCCGTCCTGTAAGCCAATGGAATAAAGGTAAACAGGCAGAGTATCAAGATAGAAAAACATATAAGGTTAAAATAAAATGAAACAAAGTACAATTAAAATATTACAGTTTATCATAAGGCACTGGTTCAAGTTTTTAATACTCGGATTGCTCGTCGGTGGAATTTATCTTTTATCTCCTGCTATCAATTTAAAGATAGGTGATGTATTTCAATTCTCAAAAACTGAAAGCACAATTCCACACAAATAATAAATGAACAATGATCCTGATGACAGGGTGGAGTTATATCTATACATAGTTGCCGCTCTTATTGCTCTTCTAATTCTCTCTTTAATATAAATACAAAATGAAAATCACAAACAAGTTTACAGAACTATACCATGAATATAAACTAATATTCCATGCTTTCGTAGTAGGTCTTGGATTGGGGGCATTGATTACAGTATTCATCTTTATCAAAGCACAGCCAGATATTCCGGTAATAAAGCCATCAGCAAGTGTAAGTAATATAAGTGGCTCTCCGTTACGTGTGGATGATATAAAGAGTGATAAAGATAATATAACACTTCATACATCATACGACGGACAGGGACAATCTAATATTACTATACCCTCTCAATCAGTACCATCGGCTTTCGCGTGGGATAATTATAGATGGTCGGTGTGTGGTGGATATATGACAAACAAAACTATACTTGCCGGTGTGGGTTATAGGTATGAGAGGCTTACTGTGTCCGGTGGTGGATTTGCTCGGATAGGAACACAGGCAGAAGCCGGTATATGGTGCATGGCCTCTTGGTCTTTTAAATCATGGTGGTAATATCTATTTGACATATAACAATACTTATTCAACACTAAGTATAAATAAAGTTAGGAGATAAAATATGAGTATCTTAGTATGTCCTTATTGTAGTACAAAAGTCAACATTGTTATGTCTGATTATGGTGATAGAAGTGTAACTGATGATTTTCAGCTTCAAGCAATATGTACAAATGATGAATGTCAAGCTAAGAGTCCAATAGAAAGACTGAATAATGATAATTCTTCCGAATTATTTGCAATACTTAATAGATTAAAAAGCAATTGGACAAATAAATAAAAAATAACTATATTCTCACGTCTTTTTACATATCATCCGTATAATTAAGTGATAGTAATTCCTTTTTAGGGGTAGTCTGCTATATGTGGATTACCCTTTTTTATTTGACTTTTTTGATAATAATGAGAAGTTATATGAAACATAAGAGGTGTACCATGAAAAAGACATTGTTGGTAATGCTGTTCTTAACAGTCTATTCTTTAACTTTTGCTGCCCCTGATAATGGAACAAAAAAGTCAGGTGATATTGATAATCCATTGTTCCTTGGTCATTTTATGTCAAAAGGATATTCGATAAATGCTGGAGCAACATGGGTAGAATCAATTGATGAGCTTGGTATTATTACTTATGATAGAATAGCGATAGCAGATAAATCAAAACCAAATGGATTCAATAACTTCTTCGTTGATTACGTATTAGAGTACAAAGTAAAACCAAAAAATGCTTCAGAATCAACAGCAATTGAGGTACATGTACAAAATAGTACTGTAGTAATCAATATAGTCTACATGCCAGAGACAGATAGTTACATAATTATTTTTAAAACAGATGGGTATGATGAAAAGCGAAGAGATATAATATACAAAGATGATAAGGTCGGGGATGAGAAAAGACTAATAGAAGAAAATGAAAGAAAAAAGAAAGAAAAGTCAAATGGTCTGATGATTGTTACTCCAAAAAAAGAGATTTCAGATGATGAAAATGATATGAGCGCTTTAATACTTGCCATTGAAAAAAATAATACTGAAAAAGCATTATCCATCTTAAATGATGGTAATATTGATGTTAATACGAAAATCACGGATAATTCAGCTCTATATATGGCAGTAGAGCGGAATAGGACTATTGTTGTAAAGAAACTTATAGAAAAGAAAGCTAATGTGAATTACTGTGATCGCTTAGGAAAGACACCACTATTTGTTGCAATAGAAAAAGACTGTGATTTTGAGATTATAAAACAATTAGTAGATGCAAAGGCAGATTGCAATATAAGGACAAAGGGGAGACAAGCGATTTTAGTCAGATTAATTAGGGGCAATTCAGAAAAAAGATGTGAAATAATTGAATATTTGTTACAAAACGGTGCAGACCCCAATATTCCAGAAAATGCTGATTATACACCCTTAGTGGCTGCTATCGAAATGAATGGTAATACTCAAATAGATTATCCATTAATACAATTACTCATAAAGAAAAAGGCCAATGTAAATGCAAAAAATTCCCAAGGAAGAACTCCTTTAACCATTGCAAAACGATATAAAAATAAACCTGTAATTGATATGTTAATGGCTGCGGGTGCAAATTAATTGATTCATGTATAATGATAAAATAATCATAGTTGTATAAAGTGTTTATTGATAATTGTGAAAAGGAAGGCAATGTACTATGAAAAAGATAATGACAGTAATAATTTTATTCATGTCTACTATGCTTGTTGCACAGGTACCTGAAGATTTGACAGAACAAGTAAATAAAGAAGTTTTATCAGAACTGTCTGGTACATGGTATATATTTTCAAACACAAAACCATTTGAACAATTAGGTATTTTAACTCTGATAGATGATGGTTTAATTTCTGATGGCTCAAATATTATCATAAAAGAAAGTGATATCAGTGAAGATTATGATATATGGTGGAGTGCAAAAGATAATACAGGGTTTGATGTTATTAAGAGAAAAAAAGGTGCACAGAATCAAGTAATAATTCAGCATGTTCAGTGCATTGTTTCTGATAAGGATAAGAAAAAAATCAATAAAAGCTATTACGAATACCTTTCAAAGATTGGATATTTAGAATCCAATAATAAGGAAATGGGTATATTGATTGTAACCAAAGATGAAAATTTTGCAAATAGTGAAATTACAAAAAATCTAAAAAGTAAATGGGCTAAACTAAATAAAAATTCTGTAAAGGATCATATTGATTTCTATAAAAGTTTATCTGATGATGAACTGAAAAGAGATGTTTATAAATCGTTATTTGAATTAGTAGATAAAAAGATATTGAAAGTCCTTGTTAAAGAATATCCAAAATATAAAAATCATTTTAATAAACCATTGCAAGTTGGAGAACAATCCTATGATAAGTTATATAGATTTTTTACTGTAAGTATTGCCGGGATAAATCCTGATAATGATTACAAAATTGAATCAAGTATTACAGCTAACAGAAATAATCTATCCGTATTTGATATTAAGTGGAAATATGCACAAGATGTTGTATTTGAAATAGAACCAAGTAAAAATTATGTAAGACTTGTTAATGTTCTCAAGGATGGGGATACTGTCGAAGGATGGCCATTAGCTATACATATACTGTTCCCTGCTTTTACTGAATATCCAGATATAGATCATATTGATTATAAGTTACTTGATTCTGTGAAATAAACAAGATAGTAAAAGGCTTATTGTAATTAAAAATTATTAAATATTGAGAAATTAGAGTGATATGTGCGACGTGGTAAAATTAGTGATATGTTACGGATAGCAAAACGATTATGATAGAAATAATTAAATTATTCGTTCCGTTAATTGGTACTTTCTTAGGTGCTTATATCGCGTACAAATTGGCATACCAGAATCAAAAGAAAAATATAAAATGGACTGAACAATATAATGCATACTTAGAAATTTGTACTGCAATTCATTATATAGATTTTTGGTATGAAGATACAGCTAATGATGATAATGAAGCTCCTTATGTTCGGAAAGTTAATAAGGATATGTCTAAAAAAATTACGAAGATAGTATATTAAAATTATATAAGTATTCTGCAATAGGTAGCATAATAATTGATGAAGAAGTACAAAAGAAAATATCTGAGCTTTTACATATAATACATGAAAACAGGACAAGTTTAGAAGTTGCTGATAATACTTGTGATGACTTTGAAATAGATATGTTTTATAAAAATATATGTAGGAGCATTCATAAGAAATCAAGTGTTATGTTGTCTGAGATAATCAGTATTTTAACAAAAGATTTTGGTGTTGAGAGAATAAAGGGTAGCTATTAATGACTACCCTTTATATGCAAGACAGTCAATATGACAGGGGGATTTGATACTCTTTCTACTCTATTAGGTGTTGATGCTCGTAAAGAATTTGATAAAGGTAAATTGTCAGGACTTCGGAAATTGGCAAGGCAGATCAGGGATAAGGGTATTTAAAAGGGAAGCCATTAATGACTACCTTTTCTTGTTTTTTAAATTCTTAAAAAATTTGGATAGTCCCAATCGTTGATACTCCATAATTAAAAGAATAATTAAAGATACAACAATAAGTATGTAGTAATAAACATTCTTTATATGTAATGAATATGTAATATCTGCAATAAATAATATAGAAATACCCGTAATAAGTAGAGCATAAAGTGCAGTTTTTAATTTTGATTCTTTTGGCATAGAAAATTGCCAAAAAAGTAAAATAAAAATGCCAATTGCATATATTATTAGTTCAATCATGTTTATTTGCTTTTTTTAATATTTGGAATAATTTCATTTTTGTATATGTTTTCACGGGATTTTGCATATTCTTTAAATCCTTTATCTTTTGGTGTTCCTTCAATTTTATCTTTGTAAGCTAAAATATCATTGTCAATATTGTCCATTAACTTTATAAGATTTTTTGCTTTACCAGTTATGTATTTATCGTCCATTAATCCGGCAGATTCCAGAAAGGTTTGTCTGTATTCATCCATATCGTATTCTGATTTAATATCATGAGCATTATAAAGCTTTCCACCCCAAGACAATGCTCTATTACCCCACTTCCCAAGTTTACCAGTTGAGCCTAATAAATCGAGTGCAAAAGATTTTGCAACACTTGAATCAGATAAATTTGAATCATATCGATATTCGGTAATAGGATCTATTTCCCTTAAAAAACGAGAATAAGACGTGCCTCCCGGCAAGTATGAATAAAAAGCTAATAGTTTTCTTTCTCCACTACTGTAAAATCCAATACGAAATTTTGATGAACTATTAAATAGGGTCAATCTGCTCACTGTATAGTTTCCATCAAGATCGATATATTTTATAGGATTATTTGATGTATATTGATATAAATTTATATTGATTGGATTATATAATCCACCCATTCCCGGAAGATTATCTTTTTTAACATTGCTATTTGGTAAGTAGTCTGGTAAGGCTTTATCAACTGTAATCCATCTACCTATACGTGGATCATAGTATCGTGCGTTTACAGTTGATCCCGTATAAACACATAGTGTGGATAGTAAAACAACACTACTGAAAATATGAACGATACTTTTCCATAAGTTTCTTTTCCCGCTCTTGTAAACTCTTGCTTTCATGGAATGTTACCCCATCTTTTTTTATTTCTATCATATCGTTTGGATCGTATTTTTCATTCTTGCTAAACGATTGCTTCCAGTAATCGGGTGGACACGGTGGTGCTATCCCATACAGTCTAACTGAATTACCATAATAATCAATCTTTTCCGCGTATCGCTCCGCAGTGAATGAATCAATGGTACTATATACCGTGTAATCGTGCATGTATATTGCAACCATGACTTTCATCGCTTCAGTATTCCGTGTATCAAGTTCAACCCCTTTTTCAAAATACAAAACCGCATTGTTTTCATCATGTTTGGATAGGTAATAACCGGCAATAATACAAAGAAGTGATCCAATATACTCACGTTTTGACATATTTGATAGATACACTTTATTTTGATACGCATCGCGTGGTATTTGCATATCTTCGATATAACATATATCACTTACTTGAACCCCGGAAGTAGCTTCAATGTTAATCTTGAATGGCTGTTTATTTGTAATATATCTACAAAAGAAATGATTTGGAGCGCGTACAGCTTTTACTGGGTAATCTAAACGTTCCGCAACCAACATATA
>Ga0209800_10001208_pt1 | contig 28885 bp, 30 predicted proteins | sample Higcelweek8metaG_FD_187174 | JGI IMG/M metagenome (GOLD analysis project Ga0209800, IMG submission 187174) | Freshwater pond sediment microbial communities from the University of Edinburgh, under environmental carbon perturbations - High... | ecosystem: Environmental > Aquatic > Freshwater >...
AATTCAATCTACAACGAGATTAAAGAGGTAGAAAACGGTACAGCCGACAAGGAAGACAACGTGTTGAAAAATGCTCCGCACACACAGTTTATGTGCATTGATGACGAGTGGAGCCATAGCTACGCCCGTACCAAGGCCGCCTATCCACTCGACTGGATCCGCGAAAACAAATTCTGGCCACCCGTAACCCGCATTGATGATGCGTTTGGCGACCGGAATTTGGTATGCACGTGCGCACCCGTGGAAGATTACAAATAGGAAAGAGCCATTAGTCATTATAAAATCAAAAGCCCCGCTTGAGAGATCAGGCGGGGCTTTTGATTTTATATCAGTGGTTTTTGTTTTGTACTTCTGATGTTAAGTAATTCAATAATTTCTTTTCGTAGTTTTATCTTGTAAGTAACAATGGTTAACCGATTCAATGGTCCACGGTAAGTATTCTTTAACGTCTTTGAAGGTTCTAGCAAATATGGATTGAATTTCAGTAAATCCATAAAATGATACGTTTCCTGAACGAAATTTCTGATTTCTCGATCAGTCCAGTTTTCTTCAAGATATTTGATTATTTGATTAAAACCCTCTTCAGCTCTTTTTGTCCAAACAATTTTTAAAGCCATTTTTGATACTTCTCAAAAACCTCTTCGTTTGATTTAACTTCACCCCGGTCAGCTTGGAGAATGCCCTCTTTTATTTCTGAACGTTCCTCATCGCTAATAGTAAGCCACCAGTCTTGCTGTGACTGGAATTCCTCAAGGCGGGCAACCGTTTTCTCATCGTGTAATTGAGAAAGCCAATTGATAAGGTTTATTTTGCGTGCATCCAGTGTCATGTTTCAATTCTTTAATAGTCAAACAAAAATAACCATTTTTGAAGAATTGGCTTAAATCTGATCTCTAAAAAATTTGAAAAGTCTGGCCAACTAAAATTGATGATACCCGACGCGATATGAATTTCGATTGCTTCTTCCGAAGATTTTAGAAGAATTCGAATATCTGAATTAACTTTGAACGCTGACAAAATTCAAATGAACGAACGATGATCATTCGTGATTTTACAGATAACGACTTGTATAAGTTCACCACCATGAATGCAATCGGGAAGAAATTTCCGGATGCGGAGGTTGTTTATCAATTCATTAACAGAGGAAATACACCGTTTCCTGATGGTTTTGCTGAAGCTCTTCGCAAAACCATCAGCGAAATGCAGAACCTTAGCCTGAGCAAAGAGGCAGAAGATTTCATTCGGAAGAGATGCTACTATTTCGATCCGGGATTTATTGACCTGCTGGAAGGGTATCGGTTCAATCCCGGAGAAGTACGGATCAAGCAAGAAGGTGGAAGACTCGATATTGAGGTAGAAGGACTTTGGCGCCGGACAGTGCTTTGGGAAGTTCCCTTGTTGGCGATCATTTCTGAGCTTTATTTCAAAATAACCAACCAGAAACCCGATGATTTTGAGCCCCGAGCTATTGCGAAAGCGAAAGAGTTTGCAGCAATTGATGCACATATTTCAGAATTCGGAACACGCCGCCGGTTTTCATTCGATGTTCAGAACCGGATTCTTGAGATTCTGAAAGAGAACATGGTCAGCTACCTCGACGGTACCAGCAACGTGTACCTTGCCATGAAACACAACCTCACCCCAGTTGGTACGCACCCACACGAATGGTTTATGTATCATGGCGCCCATTTTGGTTACCGCCTTGCCAATTCGGTGAGTTTGAGAAACTGGGTCGATGTGTACCAGGGCAATTTGGGAATAGCGCTTACCGATACCTATACCACCGACAACTTTTTCCAAAATTTCAATGTTGAGTTATCAAACCTGTTTAATGGTTTACGGTGGGATAGTGGTGACCCGTTTGAATTCACCGATAAAGCCTTAAAACATTATGCGTCAATGAATATTGATGCCCGGAGCAAAACCGTGGTATACAGCGATTCTCTTGATCTCGAAAAAGTCAGGGAGATTAAAAGATATGTGAATGGTAGGTTGCGCGATGTGTATGGAATAGGAACCTATCTAACCAACGACGTAGGGGCAGTGCCGTTGAACATGGTCATGAAGATGGTGGCAGCCAAACCTGCCGGATATACGGACTACGTTCCTACCGTAAAATTGTCGGATGTTCAGGAAAAAAATACAGGCATAAAATCAGAAATTGAAGTGTGTTTAAATGCGCTCAAGTAAAAATCACCCAAATTGAATAAAATGAACAATCAAAATGCATTGCTGATCATCGACGCCCAGTATGATTTCTGTAATCCGAAGGGAACCTTGTTTGTTGAAGGCGCCGATGCCGATATGAAGCGTTTGGCGAATTGGATTAAAGCAAATAAAAGCAAAATCGATCATATTTCGGTGACCATGGATAGCCATCCGGTAAACGATATCTCTCATCCATCGTTTTGGCAAGATAACGATGGCAATTTCCCGAATCCATTTACTCCTATTTCAGTACAGAATATTCATGAAGGGAAATGGGTTCCCCGTTTTTTTCATGAAGAGGCAATACACTATGTTGAATCGTTGGAAAAGCAAGGTGAATTTGAACATTTTATCTGGCCATATCATTGCCTGCTTGGTTCACGGGGAGCTGCCATTGATGAAAACATCATGGAGGCGCTGATTGAATGGAGCCGCGACGGGAAATTCTATCAGGTGGTTACAAAGGGAACCAACCCTTTGGCGGAGCATTTCGGGATTTTCAGGGCAAATATACCGGTTGCAAACCAGCCTGAAACACAGCTAAACCAAACCTTAATTGATTCGCTCGGAAAATATCAGAACGTTTTCCTGGCGGGAGAGGCAAAATCGCATTGCATAGCAAACAGCCTGAAACAAGCCATGGAAGTTGCACCAGCTCTAGCTCAAAAGTTTATCATTCTTGAAGATTGCATGTCGGATGTTACCGGATTGGGGTACCTGGGAACTCCGATTTTCAACAGAGCCCGGAAAATGGGGATTCGGTTTGCTAAATCATCTGAAATTTTAGCGTTCTGAAAATCCATTCATTTTCAGTACAAAATCGGCATTATTTTGGGCTCAGTCAATAACATGCCTGGTTTATCGTTTTTGATTTCTTCAATAGCTTTTTCAATCTGACCCAGAGTACATGGCATGGTAGCCACTGAAAACATCGCTTTCTCACCGGTGTGCCTGTTGTGGCTCACGGTTTCGATGTTAATTTCCTGTTTTCCGATTGCTGTTGCGATAAACCCAGTTGTTCCCGGAATATTCCCTGTGTGAAAGGTGATAAGGTAAGGAAATACAAATTGTCGGGCATCGGCAAATTTACGTTGCTGCTTTGCTGGCAGATTTTGTATTTTATCGCCATAACGGGCAATGAAAATAATATCGGAAACAATGGACATGGCTGTTTCAGAGGAACCAGCACCTTTTCCAACTAAAATATGTACACCTGAATATTTATTGTTGATTCGCACTGCATTGGTAGCTCCACTAACTTCAGAAAGGAAGTTGCTGTTTTTAACCAACATCGGACGAACAGTTGCATAAATATCACCATTTACCTTTTTGGCGTAGCAAATTAGTTTGATTTTGGCATCTATCTCGCTGGCAAAGTCAATGTCTTCTTTGGTAATATTTTCAATTCCGGTAATGGAAAGGTCATCTTTCGAAACATCGATCCCATAAGCCAGCTTGATCAGCAAAATAAGTTTATGCCCAGCATCACCACCATTGATGTCGAGCGACGGATCAGCTTCAGCATAACCGTTTTCCTGAGCCAGTTCAAGAGCTCTTGAAAATTCAAGTTTCTCATTCTGCATCTGACTGAGAATGTAGTTACTTGTTCCGTTCATTATTCCTGAAACAGAGAGGACTTTGTCGCCAGTGAAGCTTTCCTTTATTGTTTTGATGATTGGTATAGCGCCACAAACTGCCGCTTCGAATCCAATCTTCACATTATTATTTTCCGCCGCTTCGAATATTTTTTTCCCACGTTCGGCCAGAAGCGCTTTATTTGCAGTAACCAGATGTTTACCTGAATTAAGAATATCAAGGCATAAGTTGTTTACAAAATCGCTTTTCCCACCTATTGTTTCAATGACTAGATCGATATCTTTAGAAGCAACGACTTCCTGAAGATAACTGTTAGCTTCTTCCTTAGATAAATCTTTACCTTTTCCACAAAACAGTTCTAACGGAATATTAAACCGATTTGAAGCTATCGAAGGATATAATTCAACTATCTTTTTTAAAACAATTTTCTTATTAGCCCTAGTCGTAAGGTCTTTATTAATTTCGGAAATGATCTGGGCAACACCTCCACCTACAGTTCCACAGCCCAAAATGGCAATATTGAATGTATCCATTTTATTATCGTTGAAAATTTTCGAAAGATAAGAAATTTTGCAATGGCCTTTTCACAAGTATCTCAAGCAGTTTTCTTTTGAATAGTATTACTTTTTAGGTATCATGCAACGATTGAAATAAGGAAACTGATTTAAAATCTATCTTTCATCATTACAGATCAATGTGCCGTCATTATTTCAAATAAATTTATCATTCATTTTATGCATTTCATATTCATTTTTGAAACTTTTATCACATCAAAACGTACATTCATCAAAAACGAGTTGAAAAGAATGAGTTCTTGGATTTAGTATCGTAATTTTGATTCTACTTAAAAACTTGAAACTATGTTATACTTACTAATCGCTTTTGGAGTTTTTGTAATGGCAGTTGGAATTGCTTTCCTCTCTGAATCGAGAAAAGGACACGGTGCTCATTAATATAAACCGATAACTTTTGATGCCATTATTTATTGATCTGGATGCAACGCCTCTTGAATAGAGGCTTTTTTATTTTAAAATATTCCTTTCCTTTCCTTAAATTTCGCGAAAAAATTGACTTATGATTCTTTTCCCATTCGCAAAAATTAATATTGGGCTTGAGGTATTGAGAAAAAGATCCGATGGATTTCATGATTTGGAAACCATTTTTTATCCGCTCAATCTATGCGACATATTGGAAATCAACAAATCAGATAATTTTAATTTTTCTCTTAGCGGTATCGAAATTGGCGATTCTACTCAAGAGAACATCGTTGTAAAAGCATATAGACTGTTGCAATCGGAGTTTAATCTTCCTCCTGTTCACATTCATTTGCATAAAATAATCCCCACGGGAGCTGGATTAGGCGGAGGTTCATCAGATGCAGCTTTTGCATTAACAGGATTAAATAAACTTTTCCTTTTAAATTTAAGTGAAGTCCAATTGATTAATTATGCTTCAAGATTAGGGAGCGATTGTGCTTTTTTTATAATCAATCAACCAGTATTTGCCGAGGGAAAGGGAAATATATTTTCTGAAATAACGATCGATTTGAAAAAATATACATTGGTTTTAATTAAACCTACCATTTCTGTATCTACTTCAATGGCATATCGGAGTATTGAGCCAAAGATTCCAGAATATTCTTTAAAAGAATCAATAAAACTTCCCATCGATTGCTGGAAAGAAAAAGTTGAAAATCAATTTGAAAAAGGGATTTTCGAAAATTCTCCTCTGATAAAGTCGATCAAAGAGAGTTTGTACAGTGAAGGTGCCATTTTTTCTTCCATGTCGGGTAGTGGTTCTTCTGTTTTCGGTTTATTTGAACTTGTCCCCCCTCATTTAAAAAATCTGTTTCCTGACTGCTTTTACTGGGAAGAACATTGCCGTTTTTAAAAAAGATAAAAAACAAAGGCCGGAAATTTCCGGCCTCTTTTTTTTATGCTAGTTCTATCATTAAATGACTCTTAGGAATTCTTTCATCTGCTTTAACAAGTACCTTTTTAATCTTGCCGTCAAATGGCATTAAGATCTGATTTTGCATTTTCATTGCTTCAAGGACTAACAATGTTTCTCCTTTCTTAACGTTTTGACCGCTTTTAACATACACGTCGATTATCGTTCCCGGAATAATGGCTGCAATTTTTTTTGAATCGGGTTCAACCCACACCTTTCTGTTTAGAAATTTTTTAGTAAGAATTGTTTTGAACCCTCCGCTACCAGTTAAAAAAGTAGAATATTCGTCTTTTAATTTATCTTCTTTTTCTTTCATCGTTCTAAGATTTAAAATGGTGGAATTCCATGTTTTTTCACTGGCATTTGCACCGTTTTATTGGCTGAAACACTTAACGCGTGAAGTAACATTGAACGAGTTTCGGCAGGTTCTATTACCTGATCGACATAACCTTTACCAGCGGCAACAAATGGATTAGCAAATTTTTCCTTATACTCCTCAATCTTTTGCTGGCGCATTGCTTCAGGATCTTCAGCTTCCAATATTTCCTTCCGGAACACAATGTTGGCGGCACCTTCAGGCCCCATAACAGCGATTTCAGCTGTTGGCCAAGCAAAAACAAAATCAGCACGTAAGTGCCTTGAATTCATGGCAATATAGCCTCCGCCGTATGCTTTCCGAATAATGACGGTGATTTTTGGAACTGTTGCTTCACTGTAAGCATAAAGAATTTTAGCGCCATGACGGATAACTCCCATGTGCTCCTGGTCCACACCCGGCAGATAGCCAGGCATGTCTTCAAGTGTAATAATCGGGATGTCGAATGCGTCACAGTAGCGAATAAATCTTGCTGCTTTATCGGAGCTATCACAATCGAGTACACCAGCCAAATACATTGGTTGATTTGCAACAAAACCGCATGTTTCACCATTTAACCTTCCAAAACCGATGACGATATTTGGAGCATAAAGTTCCATTATTTCGAAAAATTCCGAAGAATCCGTTATCGCTTTGATTATGTCTTTGATATTGTATGGGAATTTTGGATTGCTTGGAACAATTTCTTCAATTTTGTACTTTTTTAATGGCTCTTTTGCTTCAATCTTGGCGGCCTTTTCGGTATTGTTTCTTGGAATGTATCCGATCAATTTCTTGATTTGTTCAAAACATTCCTGTTCGCTTTTCGCATAAAAATGCGCATTTCCCGAGATTTCGCAATGAACCCTGGCTCCCCCAAGTGCTTCCATCGAAATTTCTTCACCCAGAACAGTTTTTATTACATTCGGACCGGTGATAAACATTTTTGAAATATTCTCAACAACAAAAACGAAATCGGTAAGAGCTGGTGAATATACCGCACCCCCGGCACATGGTCCTAAAATTACTGATAACTGTGGAATTACTCCTGAAGCAATGGTATTGCGGAAAAAGATTTCGCCATATCCGGCTAAAGAATTAACACCTTCCTGAATACGGGCACCACCCGAGTCATTGATACCAATGAGGGGAACACGCATTTTCAGTGCATGATCCATGATTTTTGTAATTTTCCGGGCATGTCCCAAACCAAGAGATCCACCAGCAACGGTAAAATCTTGGGCATAAATACATATTGGTGATCCTTCGATGGTACCTGTACCGGTAATTACACCATCACCATGAAGTACTTTCTTCTCCATGTCGAAATCTCTTGCAAGGTGTTCTACAAATAGATCGTACTCATGAAATGAATTTTCGTCGAGGATGGCAAGAATTCGCTCACGGGCTGTTAATTTACCCATCGCGACCTGTTTCTCAATGGCTTCGTCGCCGCCACCCTTTTGGACCTCAATCTTTCTTTTACGAAGATCCAGGATGTTTCTCTTTAATGACATAAGTTTTGTTTTAATGAAACCTAAAAATTCAATAAAAACATCCGTCCTGATCAGGTATAATTTGCGGGTTCAAAATTATAAACTTTCTCATTCTTGATGTATAAACAGTAAATATATGTGACTACTATTTTAATTTATTTTTAAAAACAACATTTATAGTACTGTATTTCAACACAATAATCATCTCTGTTTAAAAACATATTTTCTATTTGGCAGCCCAACGATAGATGAAAATTGCAATAATGGTAAATATGATATTGGGAATCCACATCGACATCAATGGAGAAACTGAACCACTCAATGCAAATACTTTGGAAACCTGAAGAAACATTAGATAGGTGAAACTCAGAGCGATACCAAAACCCAGATGCAATCCTATCCCCCCACGCACTTTTCTCGATGAGAGTGATGCCCCAATTATTGTTAATATAAATGCCGAAAAAGGCACTGCCATTCTTCGATGCTGTTCAACCTCATATTGTTCAAGAGCGCTGACCCCCCTTAGTCTTTGTTGATTGATAAAACTTTTCAACTCGAAATAATCCATTATCTCAACATCTTCCTTTTTCGTTTTAAACTCATCGGGTAAGAGGGCAAGTGTCGTATCGATGGTTGCTCCTTTTATGATAAACTCTTCATCATTTTTTATATTCCTGATAACATAATTAGAAATCGTCCAAACCTTTTTCTCCCTGTTCCAACGAATAAAATCGGAGGTAAGTTTTGATACCAGTTTTTGACCTTCAAAACGTTCGATCGAAAATTTTCTTCCATAATCATCGTTAGCATCAAACCTTTCCATGTAGATGTAAACATTGGGTTCAAGTTGACGGTGGATATCCCTGTCGCGGTTAAATGACTTCTTTTTGACGTAGTCGAACTGAAAATCGATCATCTTCTTATTAGCCGGAGGAATTACAAAATTACCAAGGCTATAGGAAAGGAAAAAAACGACAAATGCTGAAACCAAATAGGGCACCATCAATCTTCTGAAACTAACGCCACTGCTCAGTAAAGCAATAATCTCGGAGTTAAAGGCCATTTTCGAGGTAAAGAAAATGACAGAAATAAACAAGAAAAGACCACTATATAAATTGGCAAAATAAGGAATGAAATTAAAGTAATAATCAAAAATAATCGCTTTGAGAGGTGCCTGGTTTTGTATGAATTTATCCAGTTTTTCAGTAAGGTCAAAAACGATGCTGATCAAGAGTATTAAAGCAAGGGCAAAGAAAAAGGTACCAAGAAATTTCCTGATAATATATCTGTCAAAAGTTTTAAGCAGTCGAAATTTCACGCGTATATATTTAATTTATAATCTGATTTTTAATTGTTGAATCATCTCCTTCTTCCATTCACTAAAATTTCCTTTGATGATTTGCTCTCTGGCTTCTCCAACCAGCCAAAGGTAAAAGGCCAGGTTATGAATGCTGGCAATTTGAGCCCCAAGCATCTCTTTTGAGATAATCAAGTGGCGAAGATACGCTCTACTATATGCTGAATCAACATAAGACGTTCCATCGGGATCAACCGGGGAATAATCAGCTTCCCATTTTTTATTCCTGATGTTTATAGCCCCTTTCCGGGTAAAGAGCATTCCGTTCCTGCCGTTACGGGTTGGCATTACACAATCGAACATGTCAATTCCACGATCTATTGCTTCAAGAATATTTACAGGTGTACCAACTCCCATGAGGTAACGGGGTTTGTTTTCGGGTAAAATATCATTGACAACTTCAATCATCGAATACATGACATCCTCTTCTTCTCCCACGGCCAAACCACCAATGGCATACCCGTCGCAATCAAACTGGGTAACAAAGCGAGCGGCACTTTGTCTCAAATCGGGGTAGACACACCCTTGTACAATAGGGAAAAGCGATTGTTTATATCCATATTTTGGTTGTGTGTCACCAAATTGCTTGATACACCGTTCAAGCCAACGCTGAGTTAGTCCCAATGATTTTTTTGCATAATCATAATCAGCATTCCCTGGTGTACATTCGTCGAAAGCCATGATAATATCAGCTCCGATCGATCGCTGAATATCAATCGCATTTTCGGGTGTAAAAAAATGATACGAACCGTCGATATGAGACTGAAATTTCACTCCCTCTTCTGAAAGTTTCCTGATATCGCCCAGTGAAAAGACCTGGAAACCACCACTATCGGTCAGCATTGGTTTTGACCAACCAATAAATTTATGAAGTCCTCCCGCTTGCTCAATAATCGATATACCTGGTCGTAAATACAGATGATAGGTGTTCCCAAGTATTATTTGAGACTTGATATCTTCATCAAGCTCTTTCGCATGAACCCCTTTAACCGACCCGGCAGTACCCACAGGCATAAATATGGGCGTAGTGATTTGACCATGGTCCGTTGTTAATACCCCGGCCCTGGCTTTGCTGTTTTTTGATTGATGTTGGAGAGTAAATTCCATAAAACTTTTATAAAACGCACAAAATTATAAATAATTACATAGCAGAAGCCTGGTTACAGGAATTTTGAAATTTTAGAACAATTTTCAGCTAAAACAATCCGTTACCAAAATGATAAACTATTCTTAAAAAAAATAGAAATAGATTAATGACCTCGAAACGAAGATTCGGAAGCTTTGACGTTATCAAAAACATACGATTCAAACTATTTAAAAGGAATATTGATTTCAGGTCAAAAAAAAAATTGTAATTTGGAAAAGCTTATTAGCAAACTACTGAATATTAGATATGGAATTAAATAATGGTTTTTCGGATAACATCCGCGATGATCATGAATTGGTTGCCCTCGCGCTAAAAGGTGATGAAAAAGCCTATGCCCGATTAATGATTAAGTATAAAGATTCCATTTATTTTATGATCCTGAGGATGGTCAAAAATAAGAACGATGCCGAAGACCTTACAATCGAAGCATTTGCAAAAGCTTTTTCAAACCTCCCCTTTTATTCAACCGAGTATGCCTTCAGCACATGGCTTTTCAAGATTGCTTCAAATAATTGCATCGATTTTTTACGTAAAAAAAAGGGATCCCACTTTTCATTGAATCAAAATGCCGATAGTGACTCCAACGATAATGATCTTAATCTCAGGTCTTCTTCTCCCGATCCGGAAGAAAGATTAATCATACAACAACGAGGAAGTATTTTGCATAACTTCATTCACAAACTCAAACCACAGTATAGAACCTTAATCGATCTGAGATATTTTAAAGAATATTCTTACGAGGAAATCGCAAAAGAGTTAGATTTGCCGCTCGGAACGGTAAAAGTACAACTTTTCAGAGCCAGGAATATGCTCTATTCCATTATCAGTAAAACAGGTGTAAACGATTAATTGAATTGGAAACAATCTTAAAATATTTCAGGGATTTAACCCCTGCACAAATCGAAAAGATTTCAAGATTAAAAGATTTGTACCTCGATTGGAATTCGAAAATCAATGTCATCTCACGAAAGGATATTGATGAAATTTATATCCGGCATGTATTGCACTCGCTGTCGATTGCAAAAATTATCAGTTTTACCAATGGTACCCAAATAATTGATGTTGGCTGCGGAGGCGGATTTCCGGGTATACCGTTAGCTATTCTTTTTCCTGATTCACATTTTACATTGGTCGATTCAATCGGTAAAAAAATTCAGGTCGTAAGTCAAATCTCTTCAGCGCTGGATCTGAAAAACGTTACTGCGATAAACGACAGAGCCGAAAATTTGAAAACAAAATATGATTTTGTAGCGAGCAGGGCAATCACGGCATTTCCAAAATTTGTATCGCTGACCCGGAATTTGATCTCTAAAAACAATCACAATGCCATTCCAAACGGGATTATCTATTTAAAGGGAGGCGATTTTACTTCAGAGATTGCGCCATTTAAAAAAACAGTCGAGGTTTTTGATATCCCCGATTTTTTCGAAGAGTCTTATTTCGAGACTAAAAAAATAATTTTTATGCCCTTATGAAATGATTTCATAATCAGTTTGGAAAACAAAAATCATCATTTTAAAAAAAAGGAGCTTAAAAATTTCTATCAGAGAAAAATTCAATTATTTTTGCAGTCCGAAATTTTTAGAGATACCAATAAGATTTTTGATTATTAAGGTGATGATTGCGATTCTGAAAAATTTGAGAAATCACTTTCATATTGAAGTTTTCGGGAAGGATAAACAGGAAAAGCTGTTTAGTCCAAAAGAATTTTAACAATTTAAAGATTTACCAGGATGAAAAGGACATTTCAACCTTCGAATAGAAAGAGAAGAAATAAACACGGTTTCCGTGAAAGAATGTCGACTGTAAACGGCCGTAAAGTATTAGCAGCTCGCAGGGCTAAAGGAAGAAGAAAATTGACTGTTTCAGACGAACCTCAACATAAAGGTTAATCTGTCACTTCTGTTTTTTAAATTTACGCGATAAGGTGAGGAGAGATGTTTCTTTACCTTTTTGTGTTTGTATGTACAGGGGTTTCCTTTTACCATCTTCATTTGTGGGTTCAGATCTTTGCGAATAGTTTCGGTGGTCTGCTACTCAAATTCCCCAACAAATAAAAAAAACAGATAATTTATCTTTCACAAAAAATTCTGCGCTATTTTTGTTGTTAAACAATCATCTGTTATGAACCTGAAAGAGTTTCTGAAATCAAAACCCGTTTTTACCAACATTGCGCTTGTATTTTTACTTCTTATCGTGCTTTCTTATGTTTCGTTACTTTTTTTGAAAGTATACACCCATCATGGACAATCGCTTGTTGTACCTGATTATAAAGGATTATCCCACAGAGAGGTAGTTACACTTTCGATCAAGAAGAAATTGCGGTATCAGGTAATCGATTCAATCTACATTTACGATGCTACTCCGGGTGCTGTTATCGAACAATATCCTTCACCGGGAGACAGGGTAAAGCAAAAAAGGATCATCTTCCTGACCATTGCTTCTGTTACACCAGAAATTGCTCCGATACCTAAAGTCATTGATGTTTCGTTGCGCGAAGCACAAAGCCGGCTTGAAAATTCAGGTTTTAAAATTGGACGTGTCACTTATCGTCCCTCTGAATTTTTCAATCTGGTACTGGAACAGCGATATCAGAACAAAAACCTTCATCCCGGTACGATGTTACCAAAAGGTACACCTGTTGATTTGACTGTTGGGAAGGGATTGAGCAATGAACGCACAGCAATTCCCTCGCTATACGGTCTGACTCTTGACGATGCCCAATCTCAGCTGTATGGCTTAAACTTAAATACCGGGGCACTTATTTATGATAATACTGTTGTCACTTCATACGATTCGATGAATGCCCGGGTTTGGAAACAATCACCCGACACCATCAGTGCATCTTCTGTTGAACAAGGAACTTCGTTCGATCTCTGGCTCACCAGTGACGAAGGAAAGCTTTCTCCGGTTTCTGAAGAAGAATCATCTGAAACCACAGAAGAAGAAACCCTTGAAGAAATGTAACCGATGATAGAGGAAAACATTGATGAAATTGAAGAAAACGAGGATGGTGGTCTCTATGAACATTTCAGGTTTGAAGTAGATTCAGGTCAGAAAACAATGCGGATCGACAAGTTTCTGGTCGATCGCATGAACAGTACTTCGCGAAACCGCATTCAACTTGCTGCCGAAGCCGGCAGTATCATGGTAAACAAGGTTTCAGTCAAATCGAATTACAGAATTAAACCCGGCGATATCGTTTCCATCGTTTTGGATTTTCCCCGCAGGGAATTTGAAATCATTCCACAGGATATTCCTCTCGATGTCATCTATGAAGATGACGAATTATTGGTCGTTAACAAACCTGCCGGATTGGTCGTTCATCCCGGACATGGAAACTACGATGGGACGTTGGTCAATGCCCTTGCCTTCCGTTTCCAGAAATTGCCCTTTTTTAATACTGAAGATCCTCGTCCAGGATTAGTACACCGAATAGATAAAGACACATCAGGCTTGCTTGTTGTTGCCAAATCTGAGAGAGCAAAAAATAATCTGGCCTTACAATTTTTCGAGAAAACCACAAAACGATCATATCAGGCTCTTGTTTGGGGATCGCCCAAAGAACCCGAAGGTACCATTGTGGGCAATATCGGAAGAAGTTTAAAGAATCGTCAGGTTTACTCCGTATTTCCGGAAGGTGATTACGGAAAACATGCCGTTACCCATTACAAAGTGCTTGAAGAATTGGGTTATGTAAGTTTGATCGAATGCCGGCTCGAAACAGGCAGAACCCATCAAATACGCGTTCACATGAATTATATCGGGCATCCGATATTCAACGATTCAAATTATGGCGGCGACCAAATTTTAAGAGGAACGACCTTTACAAAATACAAACAATTTGTAGAGAATTGTTTCAAAACATGCCCAAGGCAAGCCTTACACGCCAAATCGCTGGGTTTTGTCCACCCGGTAACCGGTGAAGAGATGTTTTTTGAATCGGAATTGGCTGATGACATGAGATTGTTGGTCGACAAATGGAGAAATTACTTAGGAAACAGATCAGAATAGGAATATCAAAATGAAGAAGAATATTGCTGTTGTTTGCGGAGGTGACTCATCAGAATATGTAGTCAGCCTGAAAAGCGGGAAAAACATATATGAACATGTCGATTTGGAGAAATATACCCCCTGGATGATTCGGATGCGCTTCGATGAATGGGTCGTAATCCAAGGTGATGATGTAATTGCCACAGTTGACAAGGGTGACTTCAGCTTTCAGGTTAACGGACTGAAGATTAAACCTGATTATGCATTCATTATGATACACGGAACTCCCGGAGAGGATGGTGTTTTACAAGGCTATTTCGACTTATTGAAGATTCCTTATTCTGCGACCGACGTGTATGCTTCGGCCTTAACATTTCACAAATTTTATTGCGACAACTTTTTGCGCGCCTTCAACATTAAAATGGCCAGAGCCGATTATTTTCAACAGGGCGATACTATAAATGCGGGCGAAATGGTTGAAAAATTTGGACTTCCCATGTTTATTAAACCCAGTGCGGGCGGATCAAGCTTTGGTGTAACCAAAGTAAAAAGTGAAGATCAGGTTTTACCTGCAGCGGCGGCGGCTTACAAAGAAAGCAACGATTGCCTTATCGAAGAATTTATTGATGGGATGGAGTTAGCCGTTGGAGTATGCGAATTGAACGGTGAAATCCTCCCGTTTCTTCCAACCGAAGTAATACCAAATGGTGAATTTTTCGATTTCGATTCAAAATACAACGTGGGCGGCGCTTTGGAGATAACACCGGCAAGGTTACCCGATGAAAAAATCAAAGAGTGTCAGCAGTTAGCAAAAAAAATATACAAACTTATAGGTTGCCATGGCATCGTCAGGGTTGACTTCATTTTAAAGAACAATGAGTTCTATTTTCTGGAAATCAATACAATACCTGGTATGACAGAAACGAGTTTTATTCCTCAACAGCTCAACGCGATGGGGATGGAACTGCGAAGGGTTGTTACTCAGATCATTGATCAGGACATCGAAAAACAGAAAAAATAAATCTGGTTTTATTGTCTCTTTACTGTTCCAATTTTTCTAAATTTGAAATTCGCCAAATAATTTTGGTGAGATAATTTTTTTACTGAAAACCATGGCTTCTACTTCACCTAAACGAAATACAAAATCAGGTATCGATCAGATAAATGCCCAATATGGTAAAATTCCACCTCAGGCTGTCGATGTAGAAGAAGCTGTTTTGGGAGCTCTGATGCTCGAACGCGAGGCTTTTATCGGTGTTGCCGATGTGCTTACCGAGGATTGTTTCTACAAGGAGGAACACCGGGAAATTTTCAATGTAATCAAAGATTTGTCGATGAAAGACAAACCGGTTGACCTGCTGATTGTCACACAGGAGTTGAAAAACCGGGGAATGCTCGAAAAAGTTGGAGGCCCACTTTATATTACCCAACTTACCAGTAAGGTTGCTTCGGCTGCCCACCTTGAATTCCATGCTCGTATCATTGCCCAAAAATATATTCAACGTGAACTTATCCGTTCTTGTTCTGAAATTCAGACCAATGCATACGACGACACCAAAGATGTTGATGAACTAATCAATGAAGCAGAGTCGGCAATTTTCAAAATTTCTGAAGGGAATATCAAGAAAGAGACCCTACCTATTAAACCAATCTTGAAAGAGGCGGTAACTTTAATAGAAGAAGCCAGTAAGCGAAAAGATGGTTTATCGGGTATCCCATCAGGATTTTCAAAGGTAGACCGTATCACTTCGGGTTGGCAAAAAACCGACCTGATCATTATTGCTGCTCGCCCTGCCATGGGAAAAACAGCGTTCGCCCTTACGATGGCGCGAAATATGGCAGTTGAATTCAAAAAACCGGTTGCGGTTTTCTCGCTTGAGATGTCTTCCATTCAATTGGTTAACCGGTTGATTGCATCTGAATCTGAATTAGGTTCCGAAAAAGTAAAAAAAGGCAATCTTGAAGGTGATGACTGGGACAGGTTGAACAGTGCAATACGCCGGCTCGATGAAGCGCCAATGTTTATCGACGACACACCGGCTCTTTCAATTTTTGAATTGAGGGCCAAATGCCGACGGCTTAAAATGCAACAGGATATTGGCATAATCCTGGTCGATTACCTACAGTTGATGACCGCCGGTTCCGATAATCGTGGAAGCCGTGAACAAGAAGTAAGTTTGATTTCAAGATCTTTAAAAGCGATTGCAAAAGAACTTGATATCCCGATTATTGCACTGTCGCAGTTAAACCGGTCTGTCGAATCTCGTGAAGGGAAACGTCCACAGTTATCCGATTTGCGTGAATCTGGAGCTATTGAGCAGGATGCCGACATGGTTATGTTCATTCACCGCCCTGAATATTATGGGATTTCCGAAGATGAAGAGGGAAATTCATTACGTAATGTTGCTGAGATCATCATCGCGAAACACCGTAATGGCGCTGTAGGTGATGTTCGCCTTTCATTCCGCAAGGAATTGGCCAAATTTGTCGATCTGGATGAATACCCCACCGATTTCGACCCAAAATCGATGCAAACGTTTAGTTCTAAAATGAACGAAGATCCAGGCGCACCAATGATGGCCCCGCCATTTGGCATCCCTGTTGGAAATCCTTTTGCTCACAATGGCAACGAAGATGATATTCCTTTTTAAAGATTATGAGAAAGTTAATCACATTTTTACTGTTTCTGTGTGTTTCAATGATGGCTTTTCCTTCATCGTTGTTAATCCCTATGGATGATTCACAAAAAAACCATCTGAAATCGTACGGGTTAGCATTTTGGACCCTGGAACGGGGTGTTGAGGTTAAATGGTTGCTCAATTACCGTGGAGGCAGTTTCATGATTTCGTACATTAAAGATATTGAGAACGAATGTTTGGTTCGTGGAATCAGTTATGAAGTCATTGCCGATGCGCAAGCAAATCTTATTACCGATGAAATTTCTAGCCCTTCGCAAAATATGGACGTAATGCTTATGCAGAAAGCTCCGAAAATTGCGGTGTACTCACCCCCCAATAAACAGCCTTGGGACGATGCCGTAACATTGGTTTTGAAATACGCTGAAATCCCTTATGACATTATTTATGATGAAGAAATATTGGATGGTAAATTAAACGACTACGATTGGCTTCATCTACATCACGAAGATTTTACCGGACAATTCGGCAAGTTTTTCAGAAACTACCAACACATGCCCTGGTATCAGGAAGAGGTAAAAACAAATAAAGATTTGGCCCAGAAATTAGGATTCTTGAAGGTTTCGGAGATGAAACTGGTTGTTTCAAAAACAATCAAAAACTTCGTCATGAACGGAGGCTTTCTTTTTGCCATGTGCGCTGCTACCGATACCTATGATATTGCCCTGTCGGCCGAAGGCTCCGATATATGTGAATCGATGTACGATGGTGACCCTGCCACTTCGGATTTTAACAGCCACCTCGATTTTACCCGCACATTTGCTTTTCAAAATTTTGTTGTCGAAGTTGACCCGTATAAATATGAATTTTCAAACATCGATGTAACCGAAACCCGTAAGGTGCAGATGAATTCAGATTACTTCACACTCTTTGATTTTTCAGCAAAATGGGATCCTGTACCAACCATGCTTTGCCAAAACCATACGAAAATAATCAGAGGTTTTATGGGGCAAACCACGGCTTACGATAAGAAACTTGTAAAACCGGAAGTGCTTATCATGGGTGAAAACAAAGCAGCGAACGAAGCACGGTACATTCATGGTGAATTAGGCAATGGTACCTGGACTTTTTACGGCGGGCATGATCCCGAAGATTACCGCCACGCCGTAGGCGACCCTCCAACTGTACTCAATCTTTATCCCAACTCGCCCGGCTATCGGTTAATTTTAAATAATGTATTGTTTCCAGCTGCCAAAAAGAAGAAACAAAAAACATAACATTGAAATCAAAGCCACAATCTTTCGTTAAATTATATTTCTAATAATTAGGTGTTTACAAGTCATCCCTGATGGTGAAGCATTGATGTATCAGAAAAAAAACAGCTTCAGATCTCATTGTTTTCTATTTATCATTAAAAAAGTTTTAATTTTAAACCCAACTTTTAAATTTCAAGTTTTGTTAAATCAAGCTCTTTCAAAACAAGAAATTTCCGGAAATAAAACAATTTAACTCTATAATTTTAAACGAATCATAAACTAAAAATGAAAACGATGAAAAGATCAATTACATTTCTCTGTGCTGTGTTAATTGTAAGTGTGTCCATGCTATCCTCCTGTAAAAAAGACGATGCCGCAAGTGCCAAAAGCACACTTATGAAATATACTTGGGAAATGACCTCAGTTGAAACAGATGATGAACTCGTTAAAGCAATGTTTGATTTATCTTTAGCGCTGGTAACCCCCACGTATGAATTCAAAAAAAATGATGTTTACGTAGTAAAGTATTCAACTTTTCTTGGAATTTCTGACTCTGATGAAGGTACATGGAGCATTAGTGACGATGGCACAGAACTGACCATTGATGGTGAAACATCGCCTATTATTGAATTAACAAAAGATGTTTTGAAAATTGGTGCAAGCGACGCAGTTATGTCCGGGGTTTCCGATGGTGAAGATACCGAAGGGTATGGTGAGTATAACATTGTATTTGAATCAAAATAATCTGATGAAGAAATTTAAAGGAGGCTGTCTCAATCGAGTTCAGCCTCTTTTTTTACATTTCAACACCCATCCTCAAAAATCAGCTTAGTAATATCAGGCATGACAAAAGCTTTTTTCCAAAAGTGGTGAAAACAGGAAAAAAAGTTCTATTTTTAAGTCTCAATCTTTTATAAACATGTCGGTTGAATTAAGTTCTTCCCAAGCAAAAAAAACAATTTTTAACTCTATAATTTTTAACGAATCATAAACTAAAATTGAAACAAATGAAAAAATCAATTACATTTCTCTTTGCTGTGTTAATTGTAAGTGTAACCATGCTATCCTCCTGCAAAAAAGATGATGCAGAAAGTCTAAAGAGTACCCTCATGAAATATAAATGGGAAATGACAAAAGTCGAAACGGATGATGCCCTTACTCAAGCAACTTATGATTTAATGTTTGCGCTGCTGACCCCAACGTATGAATTCAAGGCTGATGACGTTTATGTTGTAACTTTTACATCTCTTCTGGGAACAGCAGAGCCCGAAGAAGGCACATGGAGCATCAGCGATGATGGTAAACAACTTACGATTGATGGTACGACAGCAGAAATTGTTGAACTAACAAAAGAAGCACTAGTCATTAAAGGTAGCGATGTTATGGTATCGGGAGAAGAGTCTACAACTGCCGTTGATGTTACGATTACTTTTGAGGCAAAATAATTAAGCGTTTTTGAAATATGAAAAGAGGCTGTCTCGTAAGAGTTCAGCCTCTTTTTTATATCTACACCTTTTCTTTGCTCAGATTATTCGAAATGTTATACCAAATGCAATGTCAAATCAGTCCAAAGCAATTCAGGTATAATGCCGATGAATAGAAATGCCAAAGCCAATCGAGTGAGCGATCCCGATGATATATCGGGAGGCCTGTTACATTTCTTCAATCTGTATTAATCACCAAAAACTTTAAGTTTTAATGATCATCGTGGATAATTATAACTTAAAACCAATCTCTGACTTTTATTCACACGACAGTTTCCCGGATTATAGTCTCATTTACACATTAGCTACCGTCAAATATAAGTTTACCCGATTATTATGTCAGGAATAATCTTCCTTTGGTTTTTATTTAAACATCAAATATGTTAAATAAATAATTCTGTACCCGTTATATCATTAAAAACTTAAACATTGAACAAATGAACAAAATTAAATTCGCAGGGTTATTCACCCTAATCATCTGTTTGTCGATAACCGTATTGGCAAAATCAAGTAACTTAAAAAACGCTGGCCAAGAGGCAAGCAGTGCTGCAAAAGAAGTATTTGCATTAGCTCCCCCGGTTGCAACTGCGGCAACGTTCATTACCTCTAATTCATTCAAAGCAAATTGGGAAGCATCAGGTAGTACAGTAACCTATCTGATAAGGGTTGTTGATGAAGAAACTCAGGATTTCGTTCTGTTGGATATAGAAACATCTGACATTTACTACAATGTGACCGGGTTAAAACCAAAACATACCTATCAATATTCGGTAAAATCAAAACTTGGAAGCAGTGAATCAGCTATCAGCAACTGGATTAAAGTGGTTACTCTGCGAACAGCTCCAGTTGCAACCGCAGCGACTAATATTTCAACGACATCGTTTACCGCCAACTGGGGAGATGTAGACGGGGCAACCTCCTTTTTATTAAGGGTAACCGACAATGCAACCCAGGAGTTTGTGGTAAAGGATCTTAACCTGCAAGCATACTCTTACGTTATGACTGGGCTAAAACCAAACAATTCCTATTCTTATTCAGTATTTGCTAAGTTTGACAACAATGAAATTTCGGGCGTGAGCAACTGGATTGACGTGACTACCTTACCAGCAGCACCAGTTGCAACCGCAGCGACTAATATTTCAACGACATCGTTTACCGCCAACTGGGGCGATGTAGACGGGGCAACCTCCTTTTTATTAAGGGTAACCGACAATGCGACCCAAGATTTTGTGCTAAAGGATCTTGACTTGCAAGCTTACTCTTACGTTGTGACAGGGCTGAAACCAAACAATTCTTATTCCTATTCTGTAATTGCCAAATTTGCCGACAATGAAATATCGGGATTGAGCAATTGGATTGACGTAACTACCAAAAATGCGACAGGAATCAGCAATAGTAATTGTTTAAAATTGAATATTTTTCCAAATCCGGCATCAGAATATCTTACGGTTGAAGGAACATCAAAAGGAACAGAAATCAAACTTGTAAATCTTTCGGGTCGTTTGGTTCAACATTCTGTTACTCAAGGCGACAATGAAAGAATTTCACTTAAGGGTATCACACAGGGCATTTATTTTGTGGTTGTTGAAAATGAAGGAAGACAAATAACAGGGAAAGTTATGGTAAAATAACTACTCAAAATTCCTTGAGGTTAGATTAAGATTAGATTGAAATTAAACTGTTTGGGGTTGTTTGAAGGTATTTCAGGCAGCCCCAATTCATTTGTATTCATTTGAAAGAAAGTGCATATTTGTGAAGAGAGAAAATCGGCAACAAGGTATTGCCAAAATGATTCAAGCAGAACTTGAACACTGGGCTGAAGAAAATGGAAATAAAACCTCCTTCCTCGAAACCGGGATCAAACAATATGAAGCAATTAGCTTTTATACTAACTTTGGGTACAAAAGGATTGAAAATTTTGGTCAGTACCTTGGAAATGCCAATAGCATTTTTATAAATAAAAATTTTTAACATCATATAATTTCTTTTCTTATGAATGACAAGGAATTAATTGAATCACTTTTAGCGAAACAAGGTTTCTCTGATTACAAATGGATAAGCCCCAAAGCGATTGTTGTTGCCCATTGGGTAAGGGTAAAATGTACCTTTGGGTGCAGCGATTACGGGTTGGGGACTTGTCCTCCAAATACCCCGTCGGTAAATGACTGTGCCAGTTTCTTTAAGGAATATGAAAAGGGTTTGATCATTCGGCTAAACAAATTTGCTGATAAAACTGCCTATCCTTCCGACTGGTCGAGAGAAATGACCAATAAGCTACTGGATGTTGAAAAAGAGGTATTCCTTTCAGGGTTTCAAAAAGTATTTCTGCTCAACCAAACCTGTTGTTCATTGTGCAAGGAGTGTCCGGGGAGCAGGATCGAATGCAAAGACAAAGAAAAGTCAAGGCCAAGCCCCGAGAGTTTTGCCGTTGATGTGTACCAAACCGTTCGAAATGCAGGTATGGAAATCAATGTGGTTGCAGAATCCCCTGCCGAAATGAACCGGATAGCAATATTGCTGATTGAATAACTACACCCCTAAATCCTCCCGACTTGTCGGGACAGGCTCTGAAGGGGACTTTTACAGTGTAAAAGTTTGAAACATAAAATCTATGAACGAGAATTTGCTGCAAATGATATTTTCTCATTTGAATCTTTGTACCTGTCTTGAAAGAAACATTATTTCTCATTCCAGAATCTAAACAAATCCAATCCCTAACGGGACATTTTTCCCTATATTTGAATTTGCCTCATTTGCAAGAAATATTGAAAACAATTTTTTAGAAAATATAACATCATGGCAAGTTCAATGAGTCTTCCCCCTTTGGGGGGGAATGAGGGGAGCCTCCTCTCACTTACCAACATCATCAAATCCTACCCCTCCGGAACCACCTTCCGAAAGGTACTCGACAACCTTTCGCCTGACATTTATAAAGGCGAAACCATTGCCATTGTTGCCCGTAAAATGAAAGTGCTATTTCTTCTGTTCATCATTTTATTGAATGTAAATTTCCTTTCTGCCAAATCTGAAATTATCACTGATTCAGGGGATAACCATAGACTTGATTCCATAATTTTTGAGACATTGGATACAAATACGAATCAGTATTCTATCACTCAAAAGACATTTAAAATGTATGATGACATAACAAATACGACTACCAGTATAAATTACAAATTTGACCCTGTAAGTAATCTGTTTGTTACATCATCAAAGTATGAACTCACTTATAATTCAAACCATAAAATTATTTTGGAAATTCATTACAGTTGGGATAAAAACTCGGGTCTATTTGTTCCTTCCAATAAGTATGAACTTGCCTTTGATACTAACTCCAATAGAACCCTTAAAATCACCTCCCAATGGGATAAGACAATTAACCAATTCGTATGTTTATATAAAGAAGAATACATTTATAATGAAAACAGTCTTCTGATTCAGAATACCAATTACAATTGGAATAAGAAAACAAATGATTTTATTCCCATGAATAAATTAGAAAATGAATACAATACAAATGGAGATATTACTCTAACAGTTAAATATATTTGGGATAACGGATCTAATAAGTTTAATGTGTCTGGTAAAGTAGAATATATTTTTGATGCACGGGGTAACAATACACAATTTTTACAGAGCGCTTGGGACAATATAACCAATCAGTTTATTTATGTAGCTAAATCAGATTATAGTTTTAATTCAACCGGAAATGACACACTTATTCTTTCATATAACTGGGATAAAAACAAAAATTTGTTTGAGTTTTATTCAAAGTCTGAAATTGAATATGATAAAAATAATAATCCTACACTTTTTTATAAATATTGGTGGGACATTACGAATAATCTTTTTTATCTTATCGAAAAACAGGAGCTAATTTATAATACTAACAACCAGGTTATCATGTATAACGACTCTGTGATGAATTCGTCATTCGAATGGAATAATTTCTTACATGAATTTACTTTCGATTCAAATGGTAATGAAACGATCTTTGAAAATTATGTCTGGTCATTTGAAATTAATGATTGGGTGCTTACCAGCAAAAAGGAATCAACATATACTTCATTTGCTAAAATTTCTCAGATTATACAATACTCTAAAAATGAAAATACCGGAACTGTATCATTTTCAAAAACAACATACTATTATTCAGAGGATAATACAGTTAAAATATCAAAATTTAATTCTCCTGACTTCAAAATTTATCCCAATCCGGTTTCCAATGAATTTAAAGTGAACGGGTTAAATGGAGAAGCTGAACTAAATATTTTTGATACAAATGGTAATATAAGACATAAATGTAAGTTGGAAAATGATGTTTACATTCCAATTAATAATTTGGCAGATGGGATTTACTTTATAAAAATCCAAACAAAAAATCGTTCTGTAATTTCAAAATTGATAAAGAATTAAAAAAATGATTCAACTTCATTCCATTTCCAAATCCTACCTCTCAGGAAACACCTTCCGAAAGGTACTCGATGATCTTTCGCTGGAAGTGAAAAAAGGCGAAACCATTGCCATTGTTGGCCCTTCGGGATCGGGGAAAACTACGTTGCTGAATATCATTGGCACATTGGATAAAGCCGATTCAGGAGAGATGTTTTTTGAGGGAACCGATCTGATGAAGATGGATTCCAACGAATTTCCCTCTTTTCGAAACCGCAAAATCGGGATGGTGTTTCAGCTTCACCACCTGTTGCCACAATGCACCCTTTGGGAAAATGTACTGATCCCAACACTTCCCTTAAAGTCAAAGACTGATGATGCTGAAAAAAGAGCTGAAGTCCTTTTGAAACGAACCGGAGTATGGGAACAACGGTTTCAGAAACCTGCAGAGCTTTCGGGCGGGGAATGCCAGCGTGCAGCCGTTGTAAGAGCTTTGATCAACCAGCCTTCGCTTATCCTGGCCGATGAGCCAACCGGCGCCCTCGACCACGAAAATGCCCTTATGCTGACCGATCTTCTGCTTGAACTCAACCGGGAACAGGGAACCGCCCTGATTGTGGTTACCCACTCCATGGAACTTGCCTCCAAAATGGATAAAATTTATAACCTTGTTGATGGTAAACTGATTATTACTGAAAAAGGTTCATGAGTTGATAATCACGATCATCAGGTTTCATAAAGTGGTTACAATCACACAACCAGCTTATTTTTGTATATTTGAAAAAAAAGAGAATGGAAGCAATATTTAAAATTCAACCAAAGGAATTGGATGAAAAACTATTTCATCAGATAAAAAAAATGTTTGAAGGAAAGTCTGTAACCATTACTATTTCAACCGAGATGGATGAAACCGAATATCTTACCGCAAATCCGGCCAATAAAAAGCATTTATTGGAAAACATTGTTAGTGAGCCGACGGTTAGTTTCAATGCCGATGAATTTGAAAAGCATGTTGAAGAATTGCTGAAAAAGTGATGAAAAACTTCTGATAATGAGGAAAATTACATTCACATCAGGAGCTTATGCTGATTATTTGGATTGGCTTGAAACAGACAGAAAGGTATTTTTGAGATTATCTAATCTTATTCGTGAAGCTTCAAAAGCTCCCGGAGAAGGAACAGGAAAACCAGAACTACTGAAACATGAATTGGCCGGACATTGGTCGCGAAGAATTACAAATGAACATCGTCTTGTTTATTCAGTTACCGAGGATACCATTGAAATAGTCTCATGCAAATACCATTATAAGTAATCATCCTGTTTCCTATTTTCTAATGATTTTTGACCTATGACTTTTTTCAAATTCATCATACAATCCTTTCGTCACTATTTCAAAGCGAACCTCTGGGTTGCCCTCGGAATTGCGGTTACAACAGCCGTATTAACTGGAGCATTAATTGTTGGTGATTCGGTAATTTACAGCCTTGAACAGGCTGCTCAAATACGACTTGGTAATATTTCCCATTCCGTAACCACCGGCGACCGTTTTTTCACCACCGGTCTGGCTGAAAAACTAAATCAATTTGATATTTCCGCATCAGCAGCCCTAAGACTCGAAGCCATCGCCTCATCCGACGGCGGTCAACTGAAAATCAATAAAGTAAATGTTTGGGGTACAGATGAACATTTTTCCAACCTTGCAGGCTCTATTCCTCCCCCTTCAGGGGGAGGTCAGGTGGGGGTTTCCTTCAATCTCGCTCTCCGACTCAACCTTTCCGTTGGCGACGAGATCGTTTTGCGCATCAAAAAAGCGAGCCTGATACCAGCCAATGCACCATTTGTCTCCGATGAAAACCAATCGGTCACCTATCGAACAACTGTTCAAAAAATACTCAGCGACAAGGAACTTGGCCAGCTTAACCTTCAAAACTCCCAAACGGCTCCCTTTAATGTATTCGTCCCACAGGAGAAGTTGAATTCCCTGATGGGATTGAATGAAAAAGCAAATGTTTTGCTGATTTCAACCTCGAAAAGTGAAAAGGAGATCAAAGAAGCGATCCGTTCAGCGTATAGCCTTTATGATGTGGGATTATCTCTAAGGGATATAGCCATCACCGACCAGTGGGAACTTCAATCGGAGCGGGTGTTTATCGACAATGCAATCACTACAGCAATTGAAAATACCGGCATTGAGTTTATCCCCTCGCTCACCTATTTTGCCAATTCATTCAAAGCGAAAGGAAATGAAACACCTTATTCGTTTGTCTCTTCACTGCCCGACAATGAAATAGCGCCTGACGAAGTCGTTATTAACCAATGGCTGGCCGATGATTTGAAGGTAAAAACGGGCGACTCCATCCGATTGGGTTATTTCGAAATTGGTCCACTGCGTGAATTGAGCCAAAATTCTAAAACTTTCATCCTCAAAAAAATTGTACCCATTGAAGGTTACTTTGCCGACCGAAGCCTGATGCCCGATATCCCCGGTTTATCTACTGCCGAAAACTGCCGCGACTGGCAAACGGGTATTCCTATTAACCTGAAAGCCATTCGCGACAAAGATGAAGATTACTGGTACAATTACCATGGATTACCCAAAGCTTTTGTTGCTTACTCAACCGCCCAAAAACTGTGGGGAAACCGCTATGGTTCAACCACCGCTTTCCGGTTCGATCGTCAGCAAATTTCAAAGGAAGAACTGGAACAAACCATTCACGACCAAATCGACCCGTTTAACCTCGACTGGCAATTACGGTCAGTAAAAAATGAAGGGCTAAACGCCGCCAAAAACGGAACCGACTTCAGTTCGCTCTTCCTCGGTCTTAGCTTTTTCATTATTGCTGCCGGGATTATTTTAACAGTACTATTGTTCCTTTTCAACCTCGAAAAGCGGACTTCAGAAATAGGAACCCTTTCATCGTTGGGATTTTCAAACAAAACCATCCGAAAACTTTTCCTCTCCGAAGGAATCATAGTGGCTACATCCGGTAGTTTATTGGGAATATTCCTGGCAATTGGTTACAACGAACTGGTGTTTTGGGGACTGAACCACGTTTGGAATGAAATAGTACGAACCAATGTGTTGGTTTCAAAAATTAAAATTTCTACCCTGCTGATTGGTTACCTGATCAGTGTGGTAATAGCGATCTTAACCCTCTTTTTTGCACTGAACCGGAAATTGAAACAGTCGTCGGCGAGTCTGCAAAAAAAGATCATCCATGAAATTTCTTTAAAGAGAAGTTTGATTCTTAGACTCTTTGCCTCAATCCTGTTCGCGGCAGCTATCATTCTGATCGTAATTGAAATTCTGAATGGAAACGGCAATCAAAATGCGGAGACCTTTTTCATGGCAGGTGGTTTGCTTCTAGTTGCATCCATCCTATTTCTCTATCTTTTGCTTTCAGTCAACCGAAAAGAGTCAACCGAACGATTAACCACTGGGAATTTGATTCTTCAAAATCTACGATTCAACCGGGTAAAAAGCTTAACCGTAATTATTTTACTGTCAATTGGAACCTATATTGTTGTATCGACCGGACTGAATCGGCAGGATCTGTTTGGAAATGCCAGCGACCCTAAAAGCGGAACAGGCGGGTTCCTCTTCTGGGCAGAATCGACACTTCCTGTTTTACACAACCTGAACGATGCCGACTACCAGAAGAAACAGGGATTGACAGAAGATTTCAACGTCGTGCAGATGAGGGTTGCCGAGGGCGACGATGCCAGTTGCCTGAACCTCAACCGGATTTCAAATCCCCGGATTTTAGGATTGGAAGCATCGCTTTTGGAAGGCCATTTTTCTGAACAAAGTATTCTCAATGAAAACGGTGAAAAAGATCCCTGGAAACTGTTGCTGATAAAGACGGATGACTGCATTCCGGCCCTTGCTGACCAAACGGTTATTCAATGGGGATTGGGCAAAAAAGTTGGCGACACGTTAACTTACCAAAATTCAATTGGCGAAAAGATCCAACTCAGATTGGTTGCCGGACTGGCTTCTTCGGTATTTCAGGGAAGCATTATGATCGACAACCGCTATTTTCTTCAAAACTTCCCGTCGTCAAGCGGAAGCAATGTATTCCTGATCGACGGAAAACCTGAACAACAACAGTCCATTGCTGACGAACTTGAACTTCAGTACCGCGATTTGGGTTTCGAAATAACCCCGGCAGCTCAGCGGTTGGCTGAATTCAAATCGGTTGAGAATACCTACCTCAGTATATTCATGGTTCTCGGGGCGTTGGGTTTGCTCATTGGAACCATTGGTTTGGCCATAGTGATGCAACGCTCGCTGCTGGAGCGGAAAGCTGAATTTTCGTTACTCACATCGCTGGGTTACAAAAAAGGGTTAATTGGGAAATTGGTTGTTTGGGAATATTTGATTTTACTGGTTGCAGGGGTTGCCAGCGGTTTTGTGAGTGCCGTGGTATCGGTTTGGCCGGCGGTTTCGGGAGCTGTTCAATCCATCTCTTTCGGGTTTGTTGCCGCACTGATCGGGCTGATCGTTGTTAACGGGTTGGTTTGGATTGTAGTGATTGCGCAGATTCAACTCTCAAGACTTAAACTCGTTGAAGCTTTGAGAAATGAGTAATTAACCTGATAAAAAAAGAATTAGCTAAATAGTTTCTCACTTATGAAAACAGTTCTGTTAACCATCATTGTTCTGATATTCTTATGTTCGTGCAAAAAAATGTTCACAAATACTCATATTGAAGGAATCGTCTATAATTCTATTGACAATCAACCTCTCGAAGGAGTAGAGGTTGGGGTTTTTAAAGAAAGTGGTTTTGGCGTTAAAAAGATTTCCGACCAAACGAACAATGATGGAGAATTTCGAATTGATGCTAATCTGTTTAATGAATTTGAATTAGTTGTCATATCGAAAATCGAAAAGATTGAAAATAATCAGTATGAAACTCATGAATATGTTTGTCTTGATTCGATCGAATGTAAGGACAAATTTTTATTAAACCCTGAAGATGAATCTTTAGTAGAGTTTCATTTAGTACCAACTG